>JACCDZ011947733.1_pt1 | contig 20009 bp, 9 predicted proteins | sample 7449551 | NCBI WGS metagenome assembly JACCDZ01 (sample SAMN15323452, study PRJNA562643) | freshwater metagenome | isolation source: river surface water | place: USA:Blue River Watershed | collected 2017-08-18
AAATTTGTTGATTTGGAATGCACTATTGCCCCTGAGTAAACAGAGCCAAACAAAATTGCATCATAACTTTTCCAAAGGTTATGATTAGTGGCACATATCGTTGTAGCTGTACGTCTCTCCTTTTCATTGAGATAATTGTATGTTCACTCATACAATTAGGTATTGCCTCTTTTTATTACTCTGAATCTTCGGCTTCGGTAATCTGAACTCCAGTGGCATTTGTTTCAGTAGTTTGGTCGTCGGGAGCTTGGTCGTCGGGAGCTTGAACATCAGAAATGTCTGACTCAACCAGTATAGTTTTACGGCGCACTACTGGTATGTAGTTGTTACATTCAAATGAGCACCATACAATTCTGTCATTTGCATTATGTCTATAACTGCCGACTAATTCGTCAGACCAATCATTTACACCACACAAATGAAACTTATCTGATGGCATGTTAAAGTCTCCACCAATACAACCTATCTTTGTTGTTAAAGAAGGAAGAGACATTATAAAGCTCTCCAACAAAGAACTGTACACTTCAAGACCAATGTACGTGGTTGGACTCTCGGAAATTGCAAAAGTTCTCTTTTCGGAAAAGTCGTGTTCAAACACATCCAATAAATCTACTATATCGCTTGGATTATTATTACTAATTGCATTTAGTAGACATTCAGATGAACGTAATTTGGTGTGACCGTGATAGTTAATAACTCCATAGTCTTCTATTAAAATTCCACGACAACTGACAAAAAACGAGCCTAACATAACACCATTATGTAGGAGACCGCTGGTAGCCCCGCATATTTGAGTATGCAACATGACGGGTCTTGACCTAACGAATTTTGCCTGGTTGCTGGCACACCTGTTAGCACTCACTGCTAAACTAGCAAAGTCTTCTTCAGATTTGGGTTGAATCGAAGGTTCAAACCAAATATTGACACAGTCTTCATCTGGTTGGTGAACCAAACTTAAGAACGACCCATTAACTGAAAACCTTCCTTGGTGTTTAGCAGGGTTGTACTTGGACGGAATTTGTTTATCCAAGTCGGAAATGTACCTTTCAATGCCAGAAATGTCATTTGGTTTGCTACCTACCAGCCCAAGGTTTTCCAATTGGTCTCTGTCATAGTCCAAAAGAACTTCGACAACATGTTGAGGAACCAACTTGGTCATTTTGCATCTAAGACCTTTAAGATTACGACCCAACCAAACAAACAGCGAAGGGGAAACTTCCTGAAGATTGATGACAATTATTCTATCAGAATATTTAGACACAACTTCAGAAATGACTTCTTGAATTTTTCTATTCTTGAAGGCAAAAATCTTTTCGACAAAGATATTGATTCTTTCCTGAGGTAAGACCATGTTTTTGGGGTCGCCGCCACAATTAGAATTTACGGAATGTACAAACCGCATAATTCTATGTAAAGCATGTGCGTTATGTTCCACATTGAAGGACACACAAACTGAACTCTCTGGTCTTGCTGGTTTTGTTAGAACCAACGCGTGGTCCGAACAATATTTGTTGTACAGAGAAATTAGTCTACGGGAACAACACTTAGGGTCAATATTGTTAATATCATCACAATACCCAAGTAACACGCACGATAAATTACTTAATGGTGGTTTATAGGTTGCATCTTCGGCCATGTTTTTGAAATACAGACTTTCAATGTCAACCTCTGGGTCATTAATTAGCTCTCGTAAAGCATCATTAACTAGTTTATCCATTGGTGACTGATAGATTGAAGCTGGTACATCAGATGCTGATGAATCACCGTTTTCATCAAGCTTGCCAGGATGAGTAAACTTGCAGGTGTCAATTAAACGACACCATTTGCCAAATTTACAAGGCTTGTTGGGCATGGATATGCTTGATTCATTATTTTCAGTCGAAGAAGATGATTCTAAACATGTTGATGTAGTATTTTCAGAAACAGCTGCACCACCACCAATTGGTAGTACGCTATGACCAAATTTACAAGTTGTGTACATGTAACGACACTTAGTATCGAACTTGCACAGTTTTTGCTTCTTTAAAGCAGGAGCACTAGTCTCAGAGATATCAGCCTCAAAGGCAGACTTGGTCTTTCGCATAGGAGCAGGAAGATTGTTGGAGGGGGGTGATTGCACTTGTCTGGCGGCCTCTGGAAGGGCAGTGCAATCGGTAATACCAGAATTATTAATTACATAAGAATTAAGAGCCATTAATAGATCAAAATCTAAGGAACCACCTTGAACTAAAAATTTCAATTTTTTTAGAATTATGTTTAAAACTAAAAACCATTGAGTATTATACTTATAAATAAACTGTATCTGTTGTTATATTTTTAATTTTTTCTCTTAATGTTACAAGTTTAAGAATTTTATCTTTTGATGCTTTTAACATTTCAACATAAAAATCAGGAAACTTTACAATTTGATTTAATTTATCAATTGAATCTATGACAATGCAAAATCTGTCAATACGATTTTGTTTTTTATAATCAGATAATTCTTGTATTGGTGTTACTTCATTTATTTTTTCTAATTTTGACATAAAATGCACATATAAACTTTCATATCGATAATAATATCCAAGTGACTTGTTTTTTTCCATAAATATTATTTCATTTGGATCCAGTTCATAATTTTTATCAAGAACTAAACCAAAATCAGTTAAATACAATTTACCGGTTTCGTCAACTAAATAATTTCCCCAGTGAGTGTCTAAATGTAATACTCCGTTAGATTCTAAAAAGTCCAAGATTTTTTTTGATTCTGGAAAAAATGTTTTAACATAATCTTTATTGTTTTCAATTATCTTGTATAACATATGAGGTATATATTCTAAGAACATAACAACTTTATAATTTGCGTTAGCTCTTTCTTCCAAGTATTTATGATATTCTGGATAATTAAATCTTGCTTTTAAATCTTCACTTAGTCCAGTTTCAAAATTTTTTTTTGAATCAAAAACTATTCTGTAATGATATAAAAGTGGAAAGTTTTCTATTTGTTTTGTTAAAACCCAATTTGATGTTTTTATATGAGTTATTAGTTCTCTCCATGGATTTACACCTGCTGTTCCAAATCCATAGTTACAATTTACAGGAATTTTGTACAAGTTTGATGTATTAAACTGATTTGATGCAAACATATCAGATAAAGGTATTTTTTTATAAAACACATTTATTCCATCGATTTTTATTGTACCGTATACACCCCATTTTATTTTTTCTGATTCAGCATTTGGATTTGTTATTTTGTCAATTTCATCATCTGGTAACACAATAAGCTTCCCGCTTATTTTATTATATGTTTCAAATCTATCCATTAATTATTAATTATTAAATATTACTATATATTAATTTTTCTAAGCAAAATTAAGAATGTATAAATTTAATAATTTACCAAAATCAACTCAAAGGAAAATTTTAGAAGAAACAGATTATGAATTAAGTTTTCTTAGAATTAATCAAAAAAGCTCTCTTCAAGCAAGTCAAAAAATATTAGATAAATCAACTAACATATCAACATCTGGTTCAACATTTGGTTCAGTATCTGAAGTTTTAAACGCTAAGGTTGAAGCAATTATGAACAAACCAGCTATTAGGACCCAATATGTTTATATATTAAATGATGAACCAAAAAATAATACATGGAGAACAAGGTCAAATAAAATTAACATTGATGGAATGCTTATTTTGCCAAACAAAGACCAATATGTTTTAGTTAACAAAGACGCACTATATGAAGAAAAGCTAAAAGCCGATAATATTAGTTTTATTAAAAAAGAGTCAATTATAGTTTCAGTTATTCAACCTGTACCTGGTGGTTTAAACCAGTTATTTGGTAAGATTACAGAACCAATTGATGTTTTATTTTGTAATGAACTTGGAGATACTTGCTTTATTTTACAAAACCCATTACATAATCAGGCTGTTATTCAACAGATTAAAAATATTATTTAATTTTCTTTACTATTTTTAATGGTAACTGTTGAAAAACTATCAAAAAATTCACGTGACAAAATATTAAAATCAGATATTGTTGCTGATGAATCAGGCGTTGGACTAAAAGTAACTGAACAAGAAGTTCAAAAAACACTCGATATTTCAACCTCTAATATTATTGTTGAGTTACATAACGTATATGCAGATAAAATAAAAATTGCACAATCAAAACCACCACTTTCAATTCAATCAGTTTATGTTTATCAAGATAATTTTGTTAAAGCAACAACAAGAACTCGTGACTACAAAATTAATGTTGATGGATATGCTATTGTTCCAGGTGGATATTTATATTTTATGGTTAGTAATAATAGCTTGTTTGAAGAAATCTTAAATAAAGAACAAATTCAATTTAGAAAATTACGAGCAATTAGTGTTGGTGTTGTTTATCCAATTCCTGGTGGATTTAATAAAATATTAAATGTTATTACCCAAAATATCGAACATGTTTTCCAGTCAGAAATTGGAAATTTAATTATTGTACCTACATCAGATGCTGATGTTGAACCTAGTTTAGAAGCAATAAGAAAACTTATGGGATTATAATTATAATTTTATTTGTAAAACATTATAATAATGTTTAAGTTTACAGATTTACCTAAAAAATCTCAACAAAAAATATTAACAGAAACAGACTATGAGTTAAGCTTTATTAAAATTAACCAAAAGAGTTCATTACAACAAAACCAAAAAATTCTTGACAAGTCAACTATTCCAACAATAGTTGATGGTAATTTTGGTACAGTTTCTAACGTGTTAAATATGCGACTTAATATTATAAGGGCAAATCCAGTAATTAGAACACAAACTGTTTTTGTTTTTAAAGAAAGCTTAAAAAAAAATACAACAAGAACAAAAAATAATAAAATTCTTCTTGATGGGGGTATTGCGGTTGGTGAAAATTTATTTATCATGGTTAACAAAGAAACCCTATACGAAGAAAAATTAAAAGAAGATAAAGTATCCTATACAAAAACTCGGGCAATAATCATATCAGCAATCCAACCAGTTCCAGGAGGATTAAGTGAATTTTTCGGAAAAATATCAACAACAATAACAGAACCAATAGTTATTATTTTTTGCAATGCACTTGGAGATACTTGTCTTATTTTGCAAAACCAACAAAAAAATAACGAAGTTATGCAACAAATTAAAAACTTATTAAATTAATTTCTCAATTAAATTTAATGGTTAAACTTGACGAGTTAAGTAAAAAAACACGTGATAATATATTAAAAACTGATGTTGTCACGGATGAAGTTAATGTTGGTCAAAAGCTAACTGAACAAGAAGCACAAAAAACATTAGATATATCAACATCAGATGTAACGTTTATACAAAATGATATTTATTTACAAAAAATATTATTTGCACAAACCAAACCTCCACTTATCATACAGTCAGCATACGCGATTAAGAATAAATTTATTACTGTTGTTTCTAAATCAAAAGACTATAAAATTAATTTTGATGCATATGCTGTTGTTCCTGGAGGTACTGTATGGTTTCTTGTAGATAATGAAAAATTATTCGATGAGGCATTACAAAAAAATAATTTTGTTTACACAAAAAAAAGGTCAATTAATATTGGTATAATTTATCCTATTCCTGGAGGTTTAGATAAAATTCTTAGTATTATTACACCAAATATTGATTTTCTTTTTCAATCATTAATCGGTAATGTTATTATTGTTCCTACTGTGGATGCAGATGTTGAACCAAGTTTAGAAGCCATAAGAAAACTAATGGGTTTATAATTTTATTAAAGTTATCAAATTTTAATAAAATAACTAATTTCGTATCATAACACATGATGCTACTGGAGCTACTTGGTTAGAATTTGCTTTAACTGTTGTAACTGTTGTATAAACTGTTCCACAACCATTACACTGTTCTTGTGTATTTGAAATTTTAACAAACCGACCTAACATATTTGGTACACGTCCAGTACTGCGACAAACTCCACACTCATAATTTGTTTTTATTCTTCGGCTACTATAAAACATATTATTAGATGAGCCAAATGAGAAAAATTGTTTTATATAGTTACCGATTGATTCCATTAAATAGGTTAATTTTAATTATTAAAAAATTAATTATTCAATATTTTCTTGTTTAAAATGTGCTGATTTATAAAAAAAATTCTCGCGCGCGCGACCCAACTCCTCAGTTATATATTTTAACTCATTAAATAAAATACTTAAGGATATAATTTTGTTATATATTATATATAATTAATAAACTTTATGGAATATAAATGTAATATATGTATAAAAGAGTATTCGTCGTATCAGAGTCTATGGATACACAACAAAAAGTTTCATAGTAAAAATATTTTAAAATCCTCAATTATAAAGAGGCCATCCTCACCAACCCAGAGTAACGAAACTATAGTTTCCCCTAGTAAAAAGTCAGGTTGTGTTTGCGAACACTGTTATGGAGAATTTTCTCGTATTGATAATCTTAAACGCCATTATAAAACATGCAAAAAAAATCAAGAACAAAAACAAAAAATAGATAATACTGTTTTATACCAAGAAATAGAAAAACTAAAGGAAGAAATAGAAAAACTTAAAAAGAAACCCAATAAAAAAATAATAAATATTGGTTCTATAAACACCCTAAATAATCACAATAACAAAATAATTAATTTATGTGGGCTAGGCGATGAAGATATAAATTTATTGTTACCCGCGGAAAAACAACATATAATGGATCAAGGATTAAACTCAATTATATCGCTTGCTGAGCACTTAAACTTTAATGAGAAAATTCCTCAACACCATATATTTTACACAAGTGCAATTAACGACAAATATGTAAATGTTTATGACAAAAAAACAAATACAATTGTAAAAAAAAGTAAAAAAGAAATATATGATGCAGCACTTATAAACTATTTAACAAAATTAGAACAAATTCATAAAGATTCAAAAGTAAAACCCAAACAATTTGGGGAAAAACTAAGCACATTAAAATCTTTTATTTTCCAAAAAAAAGGAAAAAACGAATTTCACAACCAATTAAATATGATATCTTATAATAACAAAAACATAATATCCAGCACATGGAATCAATTATTAACAGATGATAATATAACAATTGATAAAGTATCTGAAAAATATAAGTCAGATATAGAAAAAATTGGTGAGATTGATGAAGTGGAATTTTCAGAAGAATCAGAGAGTGATTCTGAATCTTCTGATTCAGATATTGATAACTTTAAATTAGTCTCCACTAAAGTAAAAGAAAAACACTTTGATATATAATTCTATTAAAATTATAACCCAAATATTTTATCCGAGAGTATATGGTGAGGATGGGATATATAATTTTTGAGGAGATTATATTTTATATATAATATAATTTATTTATGGAATTTACATTATATAATTTCAATTATATTTTTAATAACTAAAACTCCATTAAAATCACATATAATTTTTTGTTAAATTATATTTGTTTTGCTTATTTAATATTATCAAAGTTATATAATTGAGAAAAAATGACACGCGCGAATTTTTTTTTAAATTATCAAGTTTGATTAAATAAATATTCCAATTAAAATCTTTGGTTTAAAATAGATAAAATTGGTACCTTGTTTTGTTAACTGCATAAATGGCATAAAAAAATAAGTTAGCAAAAAATAAATATTTTATAACATAATTATATACATGTCTATAATTTTATTTATTGATCCAAACATTCCAGATTACCAAATATTGAAAGATTCTGTTAAAATTAATACAATAGATTTTAATTTAAAAAACTTTGATTATTTGGCAAGTAGAATTGGCTTCATTTGGGCAAATTCCAATACAAGAATGCCATTCGGTTCAACAGACTACTATTTTGATGAACTTGATAGAGATAACAATAAAATAAAGTCAATTTATTTTACTGGAGAAATAGTTGAGCTTATTGAATCATACGGTCAAACTCCATTAACAATAGATTTAATAACCTGTAATTTTAACAACAGTTTTTTTGAAATTGAATTAGGTTATTTGAATACAAAGTTTCCAAATTTAACTGTTAACTATTCAACTAATCTTACTGGAAATCCAAATAACGGGGATTGGATAATGGAAAGTTCAAATGAAAATATTGCTGATATTTATTTTAATGAACATATTGTAAATTATAAGGAAACTCTTGACATTATCACACCCATAAGCATACCGTCTGGTAATAGATTTTCAGACACTAATACTGTTTGGACAACTTTAACCGAAACATTTACTGATATTGAATCATTAGGTTTAGGAATACCAATTCAAATTCTCAGTGCTGGTGTTGATGATAAAGTATCAACAGTTTATCCAATTGGTTTTAAGATTGTATTTTTCAACACAATTTATGAATATTTTTCAGTGTCTCCAAATGGTTTAGTTCAACTTTTAAAATCAAATTCAACAAATCCAATTACAACCAGTTATCAAAGTGCAAACATAAACAATATTTCAACACCATCAATTGCGATTGGATGGAGTGATTTATATTTGATTGGTGATGGTATTAGATATGTTTCAAATTTAACATCAAAATCTTTAGTAATTGAATGGAACGCTAAAAAATACGACGACACATTAAACAACATGATTAAAATGCAAGTTAAAATTGAATCAAATGGTAATATTAGTTTTAACATTCATCAACCCAATACAATTCAATCAACTCAACCTTTTGTCATTGGTATTTTTAATTCACTTACAGAATATTATACATATGACACAGTTAATGTTTACAAAAACCAATATATGTACTACACACAATCTGGAACAATTAGTTTTCCCCAAATGACAAATAAAAAAATTAAAATGCAGCCAACCTTAACTCCTGGTTTGGGATATAAATTTGTTGAAGGATACTATAATGGAATTTCATCATATTTTACTTATGCTATACCTTACATTACAGGCAATAAAATTACTGAAATAGCCACAATAGCAGGGGGAGTTAATAATGAAGTTGGTACTGCAAGAGATTATTTTTCTGTTGAGTGGACAGGTTATTTTAGACCTAATCGCACAGGAAATTGGAAATTTAAAACAATATCAGATGATGCATCGCATTTATGGGTTGGTGCAAATGCTGGTAGTACTGAGTTAATTGCAAGTAATAGTGATGGTTCAATTTATATGAAAGCTAATACAGATTATTTTATAAGAATTAATTATGGTGAATATGGGGGCGGAGAAATTATGGAAGTTTATTTTAAGTTTCAAGATGATTCGCAATACATGACAAATGGATATGGTTATTTTTGGCAAGAAAATCCGGACTTAAAACCAACTTTATTTTGGAAAAAAAATTCAAACAAGGAACCGATTTTAGATAATTTTAATAAGCTAATTATAAATTCAAATACACAACCATTTACTATCAATCCACCTACATCAAATAGTCTTGGTGCATTTGTATATACATCAAGTGATACTTCAGTTATAGATATCAACCAAACAACAGGTTATGTTCAAGTAAAAGGCGTTGGTACAGCTATAATTACAGCAACTCAACAAGCCTATGATATTTATTCATCCGGTTCAACTTACACAAAGATATTTGTTCAACAAGCCCCAACTTTTACAAATTTTTATACAGATCCAATAACACACGTTAATAAAGTAACTTTATTGTTGAAATTAAATGATTATTATCCCATTACTAAACCTGTTTCAAATAGTTTGGGTGCATTTACATATACATCAAGTAATCCATCAGTTGCACAAGTTATCAATGATAGTATATATATAAAAAGTAAAGGTGTAACAACAATAACAGCAACGCAAGCAGCAACTGACGAATATGTTGAAAGTTCAATTAGTGCTGAATTTACAATTAATATTAAACCAACATTTGATTACTTTTACACAAGTAAACAGATTGGTACACGTCCGCAAATATTTACAAGTAATTCTTTGGATGCTCCATTGGTTTTAACTGTTAAAAATGATATTTATGCAAGTTGTGTATCTATAGTAAAAGTTGGTGAAAAACAAGTTGTTTCATATGTTAAACCAACACCTCCCGGTCAATATGTAACTATAAATATTTCTCAAGCAGCAAGTGGACAATTTGAAACATATAATGAAGATATTCAATTCCAAATTACAGTAGGTAATACAAGTAAAATCTATTCATTGAAATCATTACAAAATATGGAATATATTGATAATAACGAATGTAGAATGAATAAAAATGATTTACTTACAAGAATTGGTAATGGTAAATGGTTGTCAAAAAACTTATTTACTGTAAAGGATACAGATTTATTAAAATGGCTTGTAATGAATTTTATTAAAACATCTGACTATAATTACAAGGTATATTCTTTTTATTATGATAGTGAACCAATGGAAACTATCGATATAAACTTTGATCAAACTACATGGACTGATCAAGGTGATTGGTTTGGTGTTTTAAACACTGTAACAATAACAGTATCACCAGATTCAAGAACATTAACATATGGTAAAAGTTTATCCCTTGGTGTTATTTCTGATGAAAATAAAACTGGAAATTACACTGTGACTAATAGTCCTAATTTATTTTTCGGAAAAGATAAAGTAACATCAGTAAGATTATCATATGAAACAATAGTAAACAGTCAGTTAAACTCTATGAATATAACACCAACAAACTTAAATGCAGGATATTATTCAAATGTAATAAAATCTTCTGAAATTTCAGGTTTGGGAACAAACATAAACGATTACATAATAGTTTATAATTCTAACCACCTAACTGTTGAAAGAGAAACTCCAACTTTTAATTCATACCACGACCATTTAGTTCCATTAGGCCAGTCTGAATTTGCTTTATCAGAAATTACTAGCACTAATACTGATTCACTCAAACCAGCAATAACTTATGCTTTATCAAATGAATCTGTTGCAACAATAAACGGAAGACTAATAACTACTAAAGCATTAGGAACAACATCTATCATTATCACTCAACCTGCAAGTACTAATTTTAATTCTGTTACAATATCAAATTATACATTAACTGTAACAAAAGCTGATACAAATTTAGGAACATTTTCAATTAGTAATAAAGTATATGGGGCTTCTGATTTTCTTGTTCCAAAACCATCTACTAATAATTCTACAGGAGTTTTTACTTTTTATTCCAACAAGCCAGAAATAGCATCTATTGGTGAATTTACTGGAATCATTACAATACATAAAGTTAATGATATTATTGGAGTATCTTCTAATACTGTTGAAATTGAAATTAGACAAGGAGCATCAAATACTCATAATGCGTCTAATCCCGTATATGCTTCCTTTACAATTACTAAAGCAACACCAATTTTGACAACTTTTACGATCGGTTCTAAAACATATGGTGATGAGCCATTTCCTGTCCCTCATCAAACTAGCGCAAGTGATGGGGCATTAATTTTTGAATCATCTGACCCTTCGATTGCATCAATTGATTCAAATGGTTTAATAACAATTCATGATGGTGGTAGTGTAGATATTATAATAAAACAATTAGAAACAAACAAATATCTTGATTCAGCTTTTGTAAGTGCAGAATTAACCATAAACCCGGCTGTAGCTTTACTTGAAACATTTGAAATTTCCGATAAAACATATGGTGATGAACCATTTAGTTTTACTTTACCAAAAACTAATTCTAATGGTACTTTAACATATAGTTCAAGTTTATCTGGTGTTGCATCAATTGGATCAGATGGTTTAATAACAATTAATGGAGCAAATCAAGAAAATCAAACCGTAACAATAACAGTTGGGCAAAACCCAACATCTAAATATTCTGCTCCTACTCCCAAAACTGCAACATTTAAAGTAAATAAAGCAACCTTAAGCACAACAGCGACATCAAGCAAATTAAAAATTACTCAATTGGATTTTTCTACTGCGACTAAAAAAGTTGGATACTCATCATTAATTAGTGCTCCTACTTCTGCAAGTACTGGTGCATTTACTTATTATTCATCTAACCCCGAATTTGTTAGTGTGCTAGTGTTAGAATCAGTACCAACTTTAGTATTTAAAAAGGCAGGAACATCATTAATTACATTTAAACAAGCAGCAACATCTAATTATAACGAATACATATCCGAACCAGTAGAATTGATTGTTAGTGAAGCAAAACCAGTTTTATCTGATTTTACTATAAATGACTTAGAACCTGTTGTATTTACTCAAGGTAAAATAAACTTTACCAAACCAGTTTGCACAAGTAATGGTAATATTGTAACAAGCCATCAAACGTATACTTCATCTGATACAACCGTTGCTACAATTGATACAAATGGTGAAATTACTATTTTAAAAGTTGGTACAACAATAATCACAGTTAGCCAAGATGCAATTACTGATTACTATGAAGCACCTAACCCAGTATCAACAGATTTAACTATTACTCAGGCTCCAGCTACTTTCACATTTAAATACGAAGGTTCCGCAACAATAACAAAAACTTATTTGGATGAACCATTTGATATTTACTATCCAGTAACAGGGGATTTGGGTGATTTTGTTTATGATTTTACTTCTAGTTCAAATTTGGTTAAATTAACTGACAAACCAACTGAAGGAAAACTAACAGTTGAAATTTTAGGTGCATCAACAACCCCAATAACAATTACCGCCAAAAGATATGAAACAACAAATTATTTAGAAGGGGAACAAAGCATAACCTTAACTGTGAACAAATATACCCAGACATTAACTGGATTTGGTATTGTTAAGGTTGTTAATGACAGCGCATTTGCTTTATCTAAAGACGACTTAATCGGTAATACTGATTCAGACAGTACTGGTGAATTTACATATGCAATTAAATCGGGCAATTCAAATGTTCCAGTAGTTTCAATTAATTCCGGTTCAATCTCATGGGAAAAGTCAGGTTCAGTAACATTAATTGCAACACAACAAGCAGATTTGAATTATACTGAAACATCTGTTGAATTTGATTTAACAATTGGCAAAATTACCCCAACATTACCAGAAATAACTCTAAGTAAAACACCATTAGAGTACAACGATAAAACATTTACAGTTGTTATTCCAGAAGAAACAGATACCTTTGGTGGAGAAACATTTACTTATACATATGAAGTATTACCAACAGTTGATGACAAGTTAATTGCCGAATATAATTTTGACCAAAACAAATTTAACATTTTAAATACAGGAACAACAAAAATCCGCGTAACACGAATTGAATCTGAATACTACAACTTAGGAACCAAAGAAATTGTTTTAGTTATTGACCAGTCAAGTCCATCATTTCAACTTGACCCAATTAGTTTAACATACGGACAATCACCAGTTAGTCCAGGTGTACCAACATCATCAGATGATTTTGCTGTAGGAACAGATTTTATTTACTCTTATGATATTGAAACTGATTATCAATCATACTTAACTATTGGAACTGATGGTAAATTTGAAATTCATCAAGCAACTGGGGTAGTACCAGCTGTAATGGTAGTATCAAGAGAAGCAACAGATTTTTATACAGCTGGTACAATTTCAGTTGAGATAACTATTAACCAAGCTCAAGCAGCTTTCGCGTTTGAATATAATGGTTCCAATACAATAACAAAAACTTATTTAGACAAACCATTTGACATTCCCTACCCAGTAACAGGAGATTTAGGTGATTTTGAATATATGTTTACTGCCGATTCAAATTTAGTTGAGTTAACTGACAAACCAACTGAAGGAAAATTAACAGTTGAAATATTAGGGGCAACAACAAGTGAAACCCCAATAATAATCACTGCTAAAAGAACTGAAACAACCAATTATTTAGAAGGGGAACAAAACATAATTTTGAATGTAAACAAATATACCCAGCACTTAACTGAGTTTAGTATTGTTAAGGTTGTTAATGACAGCGCATTTGCTTTATCTAAAGACGACTTAATCGGTAATACTGATTCAGACAGTACTGGTGAATTTACATATGCAATTAAATCTGGTGATTCAAATGTACCATCAGTTTCAATTGATGAATCAGGTTTAATCTCATGGACAAAGTCAGGTTTAGTAACATTAGTTGCAACACAACAAGCAGATTTGAATTATACTGAAACATCTGTTGAATTTGATTTAACAATTGGCAAAATTACCCCAACATTACCAACAATAACCCTAAGTAAAACCCAATTAGAATACAACGATAAAACATTCACAGTTGTTATTCCAGAAGAAACAGACACATTTGGTGGAGAAACATTTACTTATACATATGAAGTATTACCAACAGTTGATGACAAGTTAATTGCCGAATATAATTCTGACCAAAACAAATTTAACATTTTAAATACAGGAACAACAAAAATCCGCGTAACACGAATTGAATCTGAATACTACAACTTAGGAACCAAAGAAATTGATTTGGTTATTGACCAGTCAATTCCATTATTTACTCTTGACTCAATTAGTTTAACATACGGTCAAACTCCACTTGCTCCTGGTGTACCAACATCATCAGATGATTTGGCTGTAGGAACAGATTTTATTTACTCTTATGATATTGAAACTGATTCTCAATCATACTTAACTATTGGAACTGATGGTAAATTTGAAATTCATCAAGCAACTGGGGTAGTACCAGCTGTAATGGTAGTATCAAGAGAAGCAACAGATTTTTATACAGCTGGTAAAATTCCAGTTAATATAACTATTAACCAGGCTCCAGCTGATTTTACATTTGAATACGAAGGTTCCACCACAATAACAAAAACTTATTTAGATGTCCCATTTGATATTCTCTACCCAGTAACAGGGGATTTAGGTGATTTTGAATATGTGTTTACTACCGATTCAAATTTAGTTGAATTAACTGACAAACCAACTGAAAGAAAATTAACAGTTGAAATATTAGGGGCAACAACAAGTGAAACCCCAATAACAATTATAGCAAAGAGAACTGAAACAACCAATTATTTAGAAGGGGAACAAAGCATAAGATTAAATATTGCACGTGCTCAAACCGAACTCACTGATATTGTGGTTACAGGTAAAACCATGGGAAATAAAGTTTTTACAATTAACAAGCCCACAAGTAATAATTCAGCAGGTGGTTTTTCTTATGCCATTTCTAGCGACAGTGTTGGAACAGCAACAATAGAAAAAGATTTAGATGAAAATGCAGTAGTGACAATGATTAGCGGAGGTCTTATAATTATTAATGTAACTCAAGCAGGTACTGATAACTTTTTATCTGGTTCATCAACTATCACAATTGATGTAGCAAAAATCAGTGCAGATTTTTCAAACCTACATTTTGCTGGTCCAGTTGTATTTGCACCTAACACATATATTGTAATTGATTTTGAAGATTACGATAATGAAACTGGGTCACCTATTAAATTTGAATCATCAGAAAGTTCAGTAGCAGTAATTGATGAATCTGTAGATCCAGAAACTCAAGTAAAATCTATTATTATTAGAATTGTTGGTGCTGGTAGTTCTACTATTAGTGCAACACAAGAATCAGATGGAACATTCTTAGAAAAAACAATTACATATGATTTAGAAGTTAGTAAAGCCGATGGTAATTTTACATTTAACACCACTGACATAACAAAAACTTATTTGGATAAAGAATTTAGAATTTCTTACCCAACAACTGAGGATATTGATGATTTTACATATGTATTTGAAACAACTAATGAACTAATTGCTACTATTGAAAAAGTACTTGATGAGCCTTATTTAGCCGTTAAAATATTAGGAGCATCAGAAACCCCAGTTAAAATCACAGCAAGAAGACTTGCAACAACTAATTATAAATTGGTTGAAAAATCATTTAATTTAACCATTAATAAATCAACCCAAACACTAACTCCTATCATTATTAACAAAGTTATTTCGCTCGGTAATTTTATAATTGAAAAAGACTTTTTACTTACTGAATCTGAAAGTTCGAGTACAGGTGATTTTACTTTATCTATGGACCAATCTGAAATTGCATCTATCAGTACTGAAAATAATAACAAAATTGAATTAAACTCAATTGGACAAGTTCAAATAACAGCAACTCAATTCTCTGATAGTAATTTTACTGAACAATCTGTTATGATAACTTTAAATGTCAATAAAATACCTCTTCCTATTGGCGGGTTTAAATCATCACAACTAACATATCAATTTACAGATGGTGAATTTACTTTGGAACAAATAGATGAACTAGATATTTTTAGAAACGATCAATTTAATTATACTTTTGGTGTTTTAGAAGAAGTTAAACATATTCAATATGTTTCTGGAACCAAATTTGCAATTTTAGGAGCTGGAACAAACAAAATTATAATAACTAGAACTTCTGAATATTATGAAGAAACCACTATGGAAATTGATATAATAATAAATCCATCGGTTCCCACATTTACTGGCAATTTTAACCAAATAAACGCACATACAATGGATGGTAATATTGACGTTAAAGCCATTTGTAATCCTGTATCAAATTCAACAAACCCAGTTAAATTTTCATCTGGGAATTCAAGTATTGCAACCGTGAATGAAACTTCTGGTTTAGTAACCTTGACTAAAAAAGCAGGTACTGTAATAATATCAGCTTATGTTGATGCAACTGATAATTTTACTTATGGTAATACTGAAATTACACTAAAAGTGGATAAATCCATAGGTAATTTTTCTTTTAGTATTGACCAACAACTAAATTATGAATCTGTTAGTTTTGATATTCCTCAACCAGCTTCATTGGATATTATGGATAAAGATATTAATAACCAACCAATACCATTTGTTTATAGTTATGAAATATTACCAGGAGATAATCAAGAAAAGGTACTTAAGATTGTAAATGATAAATTTGCAATTGATGATGTTGGTTCAAGTACAATTCGTGTTACCAGAGCAGCCACAGGTATTTATCAAGAATCTTTTATTGATGTTCCTGTTCAAGTACTACCAGCAGATGCAACATTTAGTTCAGAAACAAAATTAACTTATAACTTTGAATATATTGATAACACATTTGAATTAGAATTACCAAAAACAACCGATACAAGTGGTGACAATAGTGAATTTACATATAAATTTGTTTCTACAGAAACTTCAATTACAGTTAATGAAGATACTGGTTTTGTATCAATTAATAAAGCGGGTAACTCATTAATAGTTCAAGTGACAAGATTAGCAACAAAATATTACAATGCAGGAATAATAAATTACACGATAAATATTGCAAAATCAACGCCTGTAATTTTAGATACATTAAATGAGACTGTTTTCCCATTATTAACTAAAACAATTATTGACCCTAGTTTTACAATTACTGATATTTATGGTTTGGAATCAAATAGTTCTTCAGGCTTTACATATTCATTAACTCCAAATAATCAAGTTGCAAGTATGGAAGATAATGTAATTACAATTAATTCATTGGGCTCATGTGAAATAATTGCATCATTGGCTTCTGATGATAATTTTGTTGCACGTGAAATAAAAACAACTTTCACTGTTATTAAAGCAAACTCAACATTTACCTTTACAATATCAAACACAAAGAAATACTCTGATGAAAACTTTTCAGCTGACACATTAGGAACAATTGACACATCTGATATAACTGATGGAGAAATACCTTTCATTTATAGTTATTCTATTGTTCAACTAGACGATAAGCCTTTGGTTGCAACTGTTAATGAATTTGGTATTGTAAATATTTGTGATGTTGGAGAAAGTAAAGTAATTGTAACCAGACAGGAAACTTCCAAATACTATTCTGGTACAGCAGATGCAACCTTATCTGTTCTTCCAGGAAATCCAACATTTGTTACTGAATCATTCCCTTTGGTTCAAAAAGAATATATTGACAAATCACATCAATTGGTTAAACCACAAACTACTGATGTTAATAAAGACTCAAGTTTATTCACTTACACATATACATCATCCGATTTTAAGATTGCACCAGTTAATGTAAATACTGGTTTAGTTACATTTAATAAGGCCGGAAATGTTACCATAACTGCTCATAGAGCTGGAACAAAATATTATGAACCAGGAACAATTAAATGTGATATTGAAATTTCTAAATCAAATCCAACTCTTCAAGTTGATGAAAGCATTAATACAACTTTTGAAGAACTTGATCCGGTAATTGCGGTATCAAATACTAATTCTGGAAATAAAGTTCCCATTGGAAAAATTACATTTAAATCGGATAATCATGATGTTGTACGTATGCAAGGAAATAAAATGTTAATTTATGGTAGTGGTGATGCTCAAATTTTAGTTAAACAAGAAGCAGATGCAAATTACAACCAAGTAACCAAACCCATTAGTGTAACCATAAATAAAAAAGAACCAACAATAACTTACACTAATGTAATTTCTAAGAAACTCAATGATTTACCATTTAATATACCAAATCCTAAATCAGACAGCTTGGGTAAGTTTACTTTTGCATGTGCAGAAGTAGATTCCCCGGTAATAACAATTACAGAATCTGGATTAGTTAATATAATTGGTTTAGGTACAGCGAACATAATAGTAACTCAAGAATTCAACCAATGGTTTGAATCTAAACAAGTATCAATTCAAATCGTTGTAAAAGAAAGACCACAATTATCGTGGGTAACAACAATTATGAAACAAATTGGGTCTGCATCATTTGAACTAGTACATCCCACAACTAACAGTAGTGGATTGTTTACATTTAGTTCATCGGATAGTTCTGTTGCTTCAGTTAACGGTTCAATAGTAACAATTGTAGGTTCTGGAAGAGCATTTATTAAAGCCCATCAAGCAGAATCAACAAATTATTGTTCTGATGAAATATTAACTACCCTTGTAGTTTATGCAGAAGGAAATAACTTGTCAGATTTAGATTTATCCGGTGCCAATTTATCCTATATGAATTTATCTGGTTTTAACATAAGTAATTCTGACTTGTCACGTGTTGACTTTTCAGGCTCAAATTTATCCGGAGCTAATTTATCTAAATCAGATTTAACAGGAGCTAAATTACACCTTGCTAACTTAATTAATGCACAATTAGGTGAAACGGATTTATCGGAAACTGATATGCACTTAACTAATATTATTGGCAATTCATACAAAGTTACTAATGTACCAGAAGTTTTACCATTTGGATGGTATTATAATGGAATAATACAAAATATTGTTAAATCATCAAGAAAATTAATAAGTTCCAATATGCTTGATGAAAATATTAATGAAAAACTTGTTAACATGGATTTTGTAAATAACACACTAGCTAACGAACAAGTAATAACATTCGGTAAAACATTAAAATTAGAAACAATAGTAATACCAGCGAATGAAAAACAAATGTATGATTATAATTGTTTAATAAAAGAAAACTTATTACCAGAACAAACATGGTCACCATCGTTTATTTTACCAAATTTAAATATTGAAGTAAGTATAGAAGTTCCTGCAAATAGTCAAATTAAAAAGATTGCAGTTGGAATTAAATCATTAAATGAATTTAAAAATGGAAATAAGAAATTTAACGGAAGAGATATATTATCTTCTTTATTAATTTTACCAATTGATTCTGCAAATCAAGTTGTAAGAAACTTAAACTCAAGTATAAATGTTACTGTTACAAACTTACTAACATCACTAGATTTTACTCTTTTATGTTTGTCTAATAATCCATTAACATATTTTAAGAGTCAGTTTAGAGTTGGTAATTCATACAAATTTGTAGTAAATGAACTTGGTGAATTTCTTTTAACAAATTATTTTGTTTTTAGTCAAGTTTGGTAAATGGGTAAATTTTTAAACTTCAAATAAATTATAAAATTAAATTATGTACTATATTTAATTTTATTTTTTGCGATATATTTTTTTTAAAAATAATGTATGAAAATTTTTATTGGTTTGTTATTCGGTTTTTTAAAACAATATAAAATTATTTTATATATGTTAATATAATATAATATGTCTATAAAAAGTAAAAATAATTTTATTAATACTGGTTATTTTGATGGTAACACAACAAATGCAGAAAAAATGTCATTTAATGTATTTACA
>JACCDZ011291403.1_pt1 | contig 20006 bp, 24 predicted proteins | sample 7449551 | NCBI WGS metagenome assembly JACCDZ01 (sample SAMN15323452, study PRJNA562643) | freshwater metagenome | isolation source: river surface water | place: USA:Blue River Watershed | collected 2017-08-18
AAAAATAATAAAAATTTTTCTATTTTATTAGATATAGGAAATGTTAATGATGATGATTTTCATACATTTCACATTTTAATTGAAGAATAAAAATAATATCCTAGGATATTATTGAAGCAAATAACGAAAAATAAAATGTATAAACTTTATAATATTGAAGGAGAAGAAGAAATTCTCCCAGTTGCTACTGCTTCAAATTATATTTCAAAAAAAGAATATGATAAAGAAATGAAAAAATATAGTGATAAAATTGACAGTTTAAATGCGTTAGTTATTAAACTCGAGAGTAATATGAAAAAATTATTTGATTTAACAAAAGATTATGAGGAAGAAAATAAAGCCTTAAAAAAAGAAAATGAAACAAATATGGAAAAATTAAAAAAATTTGACGTTTATGAAGATAAATATCCAGAACAAACATTAGAAATTTTTAGTTTTATTGATGCATATCTTATACCTGCTAAAACTTTCATTTTAGAAGAACAAATTAATAGATCTTATGGTAGAGAAAACTTAATTGTAGCATTTAATAATATAAATGCTTATATTACTAATAATGGTAGTATTATTCTCAATAACAATAATAATATTCCACTTACAATAAAAAAAATTTATATTTTTTCAATTAGATGCCTTGCTTTTGAAATTGAAGGTTCAAATATGATTCTTTCAAGAAGAATGAATAATGTTGTTTTTAATGGACAAAATCACATTAAAAATTACGAAATTTTTATTTTAGAATCTGTAGATTTATTTAATTTAAAATATATCAAGGAAAAAAGTAAAAAATTTTTTGTTAATTTTGATAATGCTATCACGTTAACAATTAGATCACATGTTCCAACTGATAATTTATCAATTATCATTCCAATTAATAATTCAAAAATATTCTTTAATAAAGATTATTTTAAACATTACTACAATTCAAAAAAACATTAATTTATAATTCTTAGGATAAGAATTATATTATTTTTCTCCAGTGTAATTTATAAGATAATTATGTTAAAAATGGATCGTGAACTTTATGACCTAGTAATTAAAGGAAATTTAAACATAGTAAATAAATATATACAATTTCGAAATTTAAATAAAATTAGTTTTAATTCATTTGTAATCATAGTAACGATATGTAAAAGATTTTATAATAGAAATAAGAAATTATTAGGGAAATATGAATCTGACGATTTAAGAAAAGAAATCACCTATTATTACGAAGTATTTTTCAAATTAATCATAGATAGAATTGAGAGTAAAAAATTTGATGATTTTATTTTCAATCTCAATGAAAATCAAGATGATAGTCATAATTTATACAACCTAATATTAACATCACTCAAAAGATCAAGTAAATACACAATATATTTTTTACAAAATATTAGTAATTTTACCAGTAAAAATATAATCAATGGAGAATTAGGAGAAATTAATCTCTTTTTTATTATTCTTAAACAAAACAGAAAAAATCAATATATCACAATCGAAATATTATGCAATACTATATTAAATTTTTTTTCAGTTTACAATACTTTGTACACTGAAAGTAGTATGCTCCTAATATTATACAAAAAAATTTCAAAAATGAAAATATTAAAAAATAAAAAAAATCAAGAATATTTAAAAAAAAATTGTAACAATTATTTATTTATGATGTACTATTATATTGAAAAAAATGATAAGAAGAATTTCTGTGATTTATTTTATTCAGAATGTCTAAATTTCAATAATCAAAATATTAAAATTCTGGAAAAGATTGCTTATAACCTAATATATATAAAAACTGACAACAGAACTATTAATGATTATTATAACAAACAATATAATACTAAATATCTAATGGATATTTCATTTGGATGTGATTTTTTTAATTATATGTATTTTATTAGGAATAGTATAACTCAACCAAAGTTTTGTTATTATTTAAAAGTACCTGCTATGATTGATAATATTAGGAGACTTAAAGAAAAAAATGATAATTTTGACAAATTAATTGAAAAAAATAAAATGAGAACTAATTCTTATTTAAAATATGTTAATACTAAGAAGAATTTCTTAACTTAATAATTTTATCAACATTGCATTGGCAAATATTGATTATTTTTTCATTTTTCAATTCGATACTATATTTTTGTTTTTTTTCTATGCCAAATATTGATTTATTAGGAAACTGACATTTTTTACAATCTATGTCGATAACGATATTTTTTTTATCTTCGGGAAAAAATATTCTTTTCATTTATTATTACTATATTATTATGTTTCATATTTTTCCTCAGAAATTTTTTTTTTATTTTTTATTTCCTAATTTTTTTAATACATTAATAAATTAGGAATATAAAATAAAAAAATTAGGAAATGATAAAAAAATCAAATAGAGATCAAGAAAAAGAACAAGAAAATTTAAAACCAGTATTTGGTGTTGATGATGGAATTCCACCATTTTATGATCCTGATGATAGACATTGTCATATATGGATTAGCGGAAAATTAGGAAGAGTAGAAAATCACAAACTTCCAAAATTTTCTAATTCAAAAATAATTATTAGAGATTGTGAATATTGCAAAATATGTCACGAAGTAAAAAATAATATTGAATTAAATGTTAATAATAAATTGGATAATATCCAGGAAGTTAATATTCAAAAAGAAAAGGAAAAAGAAAGAGAAAAGCGACGAATCGCTTTTAGTGATTTAAATCAGGAAAAAATGGGAAAAATAGAAATCAGTATTATTAATCAATCAAGTAAAAGAGAATATATTAATAAATCAAAATTATTTCATAAAGAAGTAAAATATGATAAATGGATAAAATTTATTGAGAATTAGTAAATTATAATTATTTTTGTAATATTTTCTAGTGATTTTTAATAAAATATCTAATATTTTTTACAAAAAATAAATAAAAAAAAAATAATCAGTAGAAAAATATTAGTGTATTATTATACAATAATGTCTAATATTCCAACTATCATTCATGAATCATTTAAAGATATTTTAAATATTTATGTAGAAAATGAAAAATTAAAAGAAGAAAATGAAAAATTAAAAGAAGAAAATGAAAAATTAAAAGAAAACATTGAAATGACACAGTATACTTTAGTTCCATTTTTGTCTGAAGATAAAATTAGTTTAGAATTAGAAAAAGCAAAATATGATATAGAAAAACAAATGAATAGACCAGAAATAGAACATTTACAAAAACTTTATGGTTATGGATTCTATAATATTGATACTACAATAAAATATATTGTGTCTAATATGAATGATGTAATTTGTTTCTATAATAAATCAAGAGACAATGACACTAATGATTTTAATATAAATCTCTCAAAATATATTGATCCATGTTTTTTAGTCAATGATGGTGAAGTTAAAATAAATAGTTATTATATATCTTCCAAAGAATTAGTAATGTTTGCACAACGCAATAATTATCCTGAATACTATTTTCGTATACTTGGTTTTGATTTTGGGAAATCTAATATGATTATCCATTTATGTAAAAATTATATTGTTATGCTTAATAATTATGTAGTTTCTTTAGATTATGGAGCGACCCCAAATGTATTAGACAAAAGAATTAGTAGTTATAAATCTATACTTCGAATTGTAAGTATGTCTTATACTCCTCATGAAGAAAATGTTAAAATGACAGTAAAAAATAATACGGGAAGAATAATTTGTTTTGAAATAAACCGCTTTTCATTTAAAACTACTGATCTTGAATCTATTTTAAAAAAATTATAAATATTTTCTTAGGGAAAATATTCTATTAATTCTGCTAATATTAGTAAATTAAGACTAAAATTAGGACTGTAATTTGACTAAAAATTAAATGATAATATATTAAAAATAAAAAAAAATAAATGTCAATAGAAAACTAGATATCATATGCACTAAAATAAACATGTATGATTTAGAAGATTATATTATTGCCTTAGAAGAAGAAAACTGCACCCTTAGTTATAGAGCTGAAATTTTAAAAAATGAAGCTGAAATTTTAAAAAATGAAGCTGAAATTTTAAAAGACAGAATTAAATCTTTAGAAAAAGAAAATGAAGATTTAAAAATAAGTTTAAAAAATAAAGTACCTATTATGGAAAAAGTACCTTTAAATAATTTATCATTTAAAAAAAGTACAAACCAACAAAAAATTAAAAATTGTGATGATTATGGAAATGCAAAAAATTTTAAAACATTAAAACCTGAAGAAATTTCTTCATTAGGTACAAACGCATCAACTGTTATAATTGAAATGAATACTGCAATTGAAAAATATAATAACTATCCATATAACGATGATACAAATAATTATGGTATTGATCTTTTAGCACATATTGATGAATGTTTTTTATCGTATGAAAATCTTACTATTGTAAATACTAATTATTTAAAATCTAAAAATATAATTCCATTAGCAACTGTTAATTTAACTTCCAAAAGTAGTATTGAAATAGGAACAAGTGGACATTGTGTTTCAATTTACCATCTATATAAAAATTACATTGCTGTATTAAATCATTCTGATGTACTTATTGGAAATCTTCGTGGAGATAAACCTAGAAAAAAAATTGACAGAGTTAAAGTTTACAATTCTTTGTACAGAATTAAATATGTAACCAAATCTGATTTCTGTAATGATGTTGTATTCTACGTTAAAAATAGTAGAGAAGAAGAATTTTGTATTTCAGTAGGATGTACCTTATTCAAGGATGCTGATATCAATTCTTTTTTAAAAAAATTATAAATATTTTCTTAGGGAAAATATCCTATTAATTCCGCTAATATTAGGAATTAAAAAAATATCAATCAATAGTAAATTTCTCATGACTATCTAAAATTAGGACTATAATGAGCGTTTATTTTAATCTGATCCACTTAGGAGAATTTATTAGTTCGATAAAAATTCTCATGGAATCAATCAAATATATATGGGATATTTTACTGTATTACATTGATCCGCAAATTAAAAAATTTATTTTTACTAATTATCACACAGTATTATTAATTATGATTATATCTACTGTATTTTATTTGTGCATTAAGAAAATAACCGCTGCTAATGATTATATTATACGATATATTGTTGCTGATATAAATAGTAGAACAGTTATATTACCTGGTCATACTGCGGATGTAAAAGATTATACTTCAGGTTTTAGAACCAATAATGTTCATAGTAGTTTTAACAATGATCTGGTAAAATTATGGCATAATGATGTGGTAAATTATAAACTTATTTTTTTAAGAAATTTTTTTCAAAATAATGATATTTTATTAGAAAATAAATATTTAATTAAAATAATATATACGGCACAGGAGTGCAATTGTATTATAATGGTAACTAATGATGACAAAGTAATTTATGAGGAAAATGGAGTATTAATGGAAGATATTAGTAGAAAAGGCCATAGATACATTCTATTCAGAGTTCTCAATGTTGTTTATGAAAACAATGTAATTAAAATAAATATTTTAAGTTATAGTAAACAGCATTTTATGATTAAAATAAAAAATTTAGAATTATTTAAAACTGTTAATTTAGGAAACAATATTTGTAATATATAATTTTTCCTAGGAAAAATATGTATGAAACACCTAATTATTAAAATCTGATGAAAATGATAAATTGCAAACAAAATAAATTTACATTCTAATTATCTATTATAATTTTAAAAATATTTCTTGGGAAATATAATTAACTAATTTTCCAAAAGAAATTACAATCTGTGCATTCACATTTAACACTCATTCCTTCATCTGCACTTCTTGTTTGAAGTTGAATATGTTTTGTGTACCAACTTTTACATTTTGGACATTTATGAATTCCTTTTCTCCTAATTTCTTCCTGATTAATTGGATTTAATTCCTGAATTTTTTGCCATTTAGATGGTTCTAATTCATCCCTATTAAATTTTAAAATATCTTCTGGTAAGATACCATTAGGTGATACACCGGAAGATACTAAATTATGATATATTTTCATTGCATTAATTGCATATGAAAAATCATCTGTAGAATTAGAATTAATATTAGCTAATATATTAGCTATATTTTCTTCTGTTAAATTATAATCTTCGGTACTTTCTAATATTTCTTCAAATCTTTTTTGCATATTTTTATTTAAATTAATAATAATTTATTAAAATTAAATATATTTTAAAATTTAGGAACATCTTACAGCATTTTTATTTATTAGTCTGATTATTTGATCAGGTCTTCTTACTTTATATCCAAATTTTTTTGTTTTTCTAATCTTTGATTTATTCTTTGATTTTCTAATCTTTGATTTTCTAATCTTTGATTTTCTAATCTTTGATTTATTCTTTGATTTATTCTTTGATTTATTCTTTGATTTACGTTTTCCAAATGATCTTGATCCTGATCTTGATAATAAACGATTAAATCCCCAGTCAGTACTTTTTCTAGAACTTTGAGATCTTTTAGGTTTATTTTTCTTATTTCTTTTTGACATTAATCCACCCATATTTCTTTTTATATTTACCTATATTATTTTCAATAAACATAAAATAAACAAAAAAATCAACCGAAAATTAGGATTTGAAAATTAATATTTAAAAAAATAATATATTTTATTATTTTAAAAATATGCCGCCACAAACTTTTATATTATTAGTTTCCATCTTTGTTTTAGTAGTCCTTTTTATAATTTTATTTTATAAAAATGGTCTTGAAGGATATCAAAATACAGCATATCCAGGAACAAAATTATTTTATAATTCCCCAGCTTATGGTTCATTACAAAAATATGAAGGACCAAAAGCTGATTATCCTAATGGTCAACAAACTGCTTCACTAGATTCAAGCGGTTCGCAATTATTTTCTTACCAATTATATCAACAAGGAGTAAATGCAGCAACACCTACTAAAGAACAACTTGATTCAATTTCAGGACAATCATATGAACAAACTGGATATGGTGCTGAAGTATTAGGTGGAGGTTTAAGTCCTAATACAGCACCATATGCATTATTAAAAGATAATAATAAAATAGAAAGTGAATTTCAAGCCGTAAATTACGGTTCTGAAAGAGCACAAAGTATTAGTGCTTGTGCTCAAAATGCACCAACATTTGTTGCAACTTCATTATTACCAAAACCTGTAATTCCAGGACAAGAATCATGGGATATTGGTGTTCCAAAGAACATATTAGCTAATAATAATTACTTATCTCCATCTCAACAAATTGGAACGGATACTACATTAGGAAGTACAAGAAATCAATCATGGGACATTCGTAATACTATTCCAAATGCTATGGTTGTTGTATCTCCTTGGAATAATACTGATATTCTTCCAGACTTGGAAAGAAGACCACTTGATTGCTTTATTCCTAGTGATCAAGGCATTTATGGCTGTGGTTCAACTGGTTGTAATGCTAATAAAACTTTTTAAAGTAAAACTTTATAAAATTACCAAGATTACAAATCACCAAAATAAACAATTAATATTCCTTAAGGAATATTAATAAATTTTTTTACGAGCTGATAAACTAATATACTCATAAACATTGCTATAACAAATTGAATAATATAATTTGTTTAATATTATATTTTTTTCAGGATCATTTTTTGTATTATCTGGATAAAAAACATATCTTTTTTTTCCAGCATTTTTTAATACAGTAGTGTAGTATAAATTAAAATTTTCGAATAATTGTACCGTATTACAATCTTTTACTCTTAGACGATGTACTTCTGTAATTGTTAAAATAACTCCAACCATATTGTTGTTTTTATTAGTCATGCAATATTGATGAGAAAAATATTCTATTAATTCTGGAGTTTGATTTTTTTTACATTCTTCAGTACATCCTTCTCTTTTCCATACATTAATGTCTCTGTGACAATTAGAACATAATTTAAAAAAAATAGATAAATTATTAGACTCAGTGAATCTATTAAATTCTCTAATTAAATATTCATGACGATATTCAATATATTCTTTGTCTTTAGTAATTTCTTCACAAAAAATTTTTTTTGACATATTTTTTAACATATTTCCCTTTTTAAAAAAATCATAATTATATATAATATTTTTTTTTGGATAACCACCTGGTAAAACTGAAAGTTTAACTTTTTCGGCTTCTAATAATAAAATATTGCAATTATTGTTGTAAATAAAAATATTTTCTGGATTTCGTTCAATTAAATAGAAAGATGGATCTCCAGTTTCTTTATTGCATTTTCTCATACAGTCACGTTCAGCACATTTAATGTATAACTCAAAATATTCATCAAAAACTTCAAAAGTTTCCTCTGTTTTTACCTTTTTATCTTCATGGATAGATTCAGACATTTTTTACCATAATACACCAGTAATATCTATTGATATATATATTTTAATCAATTATAGCGAGAAGTAATAAAAAAATTATAAATTAGGAAGGAATTTTTGACAAAAATTTCCTGCAATAATGACAAAAATTACATATTTTACTTCTATTTACTTGATTATTCTCTTGATTATTCTCTTGATTATTCTCTTGATTATTCTCTTGATTATTAGTGTCACAATAACAATTTAAGCATAATTTTTGTGTAAAATTTTTGTAAAATTTACTAATAAAATAATCATAAATAGTAAATGATTTTATTTTACTAATAATTAGGTATAATACATTCATTTTATATATTAGTGATTTTTATCTTTAAGTAAAATTTGTGATTTATTAGCATTTCATTAACAATTTCACTTACAATTTCATTCACATGTATCATAAAAACAACTTATGCAACAATTACCCTCATACAACTCTAAGATCCACTCAGGTGATATATTATTACATTTTGTATTCTTACACTTAACTAATTTACATCCATTACAATTAGGACCAATAGTTACCGTACAATCCTTTGTACTAGCAGAATATTTACCTAATTTATCAAGACCAAAACAAAATCCATTTCCAGTACAAATTAATTTGTCCTCTCGTGACTTATTTTCCATTTTTATTTACATGCAAAATATAACTTTAAGTAATATTATTAACATCTGGCGCAACATTATATCCAGAATTTGAATTTGAACTTAATTTTAATTGTTTCTCTTTTTCTTCTTCCTCAAGAATCACCTCTTCAATGTTAGAATACATTGATTTGATTTCATCTAATGTAAATTTACCCTCTCTAATTTTATTCAAATTTTCAACTGATAAAAGTACTAACCTAGTATTATTCGAACTTCTCTTAATAGAATAACATAGATTTTCCAATTTTGTTTTCAAAATTATCATTTCAATATACTTCTCATCTTCTTCTGATTTTTCTTTTGAGTTAGTTATGATTTTTTCAACATCTTCTTTTGATAATCTTCCTCCCTCGATTTTTGTTTCTGTCTTAAATCCAGTAGTTGCTTCAATCGCGCTGACATTTAATATAGAATTTTGATCAACATTAAAATAAATTTGTATTGATGGACATCCTCTTGGCATTGGTGGAATATTGGATAATAATAATTCACCTAATAAATTATTATTTTTTACCAAACCACTTTCTCCTTCATATATTTTTATTTTCATTTCTGCTTGATTATCTGCATTTGTACTAAATACTTTCATCCTTTCAACTGGAATTTGAATATTACGAGGAATAATTGTACACATCAATCCACCAGAAATTTCAACACCTAATGATAACGGAGTAATATCAACTAATAAAGTATCATCTAATTTTGGATCATCATAAATATTAGAGAGAATTGCTGCTTGAACAGCAGCTCCATATGCAACTGCTTCATCAGGATTTACTGAATAATTAGGTTCTTTCCCAAAGAAAAAATTTTTTAACATTTCCCTAATTTTTGGAATTCTTGTAGATCCTCCTACTAAGACAATTTCATCAACTTCTTTTCTATTAGTTCTGCCATTCATTAGGACTTCATTAACATGAAATAAACATTTTTCAAATAAATGATTATTGATTTCTTCGAAAATTTCTCTAGTAATCTCTAATTTTCCAAATTTGACTGAATTTTTAAAACTTAAATTTTTCTTAATTTCTTCTGCGGTATTCTTAATATTAGCAAGATCTTTCTTTGTTAATTTTTTCGTAGAATTTTTTAATAAATAATCAACTAGATTATTATCAAAATCTTCTCCTCCTAAATTAGTATCACCACCAATAGAAATTACTTCATACATTCCTCCGTTGATTTTCAATAAACTCACATCAAAAGTACCTCCTCCTAAATCAAACACAAGAACTTTTTGTTTTCCCATTTTATCAAAACCATATGCAATTGCTGCAGCAGTAGGTTCATTGATTATTCTTTTAACATCAATTCCTATTAGGCTACCTGCTAATTTTGTAGCATTTCTTTGAGAATCATTAAAATATGCTGGAACAGTAATTACTGCAGATGTTACTTTTTTAGATAATGTTTTTTCTGTAAAATCTTTTACATAGGATAAAATCATGGAGGAAATTTCTTCCGCTGAATATATATTTTCCTTACTTTCTCCTTTTTTAAGTCTTCCTTTCTTTTCTATTAAGACCCCACAACCCCCATCTTTTCTTTCTACAATGTCATAGGACATATTTCCCTTAATATAATGAGTAATAGGATCATTATAATATCTACCCATAATTCTTTTCACACCATAGATTGTTGATTTATCACCTATTGTTGATTTATTTCCGATGGTGATTTCTTTTCCAAATGTTACTACACTAGGAGTTGTTCTATTACCTAAATCATTAGGTATGATTTTCACAGATCCATTTTCATAATATCCGACACAAGTATATGTTGTTCCTAAATCAATACCAATGCAAATTTCTTCATCCATTTTTATTACTTAATAATTTTATCTCTTTAAGATTATTATTAGGAGATGGAGATTAAAAAAATCAAAATCAAAATCAAAATCAAAATCAAGTCCAAGGAGATCAAATTATTAAAAATTAAAAATACATTTAAATATAAAATGGGAGGAATCAGTTCATCCGAAGCAGAAAATATTTACAGAAGAATGTCAGAAAAAGACACTAAAAGCATAGAAGAAATTAAAAAAGATTTGGAAATTTACGGTGTAAAATTAGATAATATTCCAGCAGATTACACTAATGTAATTAATGAAATGGATAATAGATATAAGGATTACCTAAAAAATCAAGAAGATAATTATTTAAATAAATTTCAACAAAATACACAAGAATTAGAAAATACAAAAAATTCACTAAATCAATATTATCAAACAATGACAGACCTTGATTCTAAATTTAATGAATTTAAGAATAATACAAATCAAAATGTAGAAATCTTATCTTCTAATTTAGAATCAATGAATAAAGATTACGCAAAATATAAATCAGATACTGTGAGTAATATTAATGCAGTATCATCTGATTTACAAAATTACAAAACATTTTCTGACAGTAATTTTGTAAGAACTGCAACTTTCAATCCTATTAAGTCAAGTATCAATTCATTCAATACAGAAGTAGCCAAATTTTTACAAAATTACAAAACTACTGCATTCTCAACAATACTTACACCAGTTTTCATATATAATGATTATAATAGTAGTCCAGGAGAAGTTTTATCATTTACAGAATCTAATAATTATTCCCCAAAGACAACTACTGGTAATACACTAATAGGTTATAACAATTTATTCAATAATTACTTCTATTCAGTTCAGGGAAATATTGCACAAATCGAAGGAATAATACCAAAAATTCAACTTTCACCATCAAGTAATTTTCAAATTTTATATATTGAATGGGGAACAAATAATCCTACTTTTCCAAGTGGAACTTCACAATATTCACCTAATTCTAATGCAGATATATTCAATAGTAATTTTTACAATGTATCTTTTACATTTGATAATAGATTATCAGAACTTACAGGAACATACCAAGGAGGTACAGTATTAGGTGGAGGAAGAACAAAATCAAGAATTGTATTAAGATATGAAGGACAACCTGGAACAACATCTCCATTAATATATTTCAAAGCAACAAATAGATTAATAGGTAGTCAACTATCATCTTTAGTAAATTACACACCTCCAAAATGGTCGGCAATATAACATTTCGTTTCTTATTCAATTATTATATTATTTTACAAATAAAAATGGCAAACGAAGACGGCTTTAATATTTTTTCTGATAATAATAATGAATGGAAAGAACGAGAAAAAGATGATGGATATTATCAAGAAATTAATATTGATGATCCATTGAATAATGACGTTTATCCAATGAATGACGATAAAGAACCAATAGGAGATATTGAAAATTGGGGAGGTGTTCAACCAGTAATGAGAAATTATAATAATAATGGGATCAAAAAATTAGATGATAATGGATCTTTGAATTCTGTAGAAACAGAAAAAGGAAAACCTACTAAGAAAAAACAAATACAAAATACTCAAAAACAAATACCAAACAATCAAAAACAACCACAAGGTATCCAAAAAAAACCTATGAAAGATAATAAAAAACCTCAAAAAATAGATAAACCTAATATTAGCAACGATCTTTCAGAATTTGAATTTAAACCAGAAGAAGCAGAAACACATTCAGATCCAGGATTTAATATGGATGATTTATTTAATCAAACAAAATTAGATTCAAAAAAAACATTCCAAGAAAATAATAATCAACAGGATAATTCAGACGCTCTTTCTGTAGCATCTGGATCGACAATAAAAGAAGTAGAATATCAAAAAGAATCAGAATCAGGTTTTGAAGAAGAAGTGAAAGAAACTAAAGAAATTCATGAAGAATCACCAAGACCAAAAAAAGATGAAAGAAAATTCGAATCAAAAGATGATGAAAAATTATACTATCTTTTGAAATTGAAAGCATTAGAAACTAGGAAAAAAATATCATTAAGTAAACATTATACTCTTAATTCATCCATTGAAGAATTAAAAGTGGAATACAAGAATCAAATGGCATATCTTAAGACAGAATCTAATATTAGTATGATGAGAAATGGAATTGTCATGCTCGCACAAGGTATGGAACAAATTACTACTATATATAATCCACTAAATGCAAAATTTGAAGGTTGGGGTCAACATGTAGTTGAAACATCAACTGAATATGATGACATATTTGAAGAATTAAGTGATAAATATGGAGGTGAAAATATGATTCCTCCAGAACTTAAACTATTAGGTCTATTTTCTTATAACGCATTTATTTTTCATGCCACAAAAAATATGTTTTCAAAACTTGGAGGTGGTAGTCTTGAAAATGAAATGAAATTTAGGGAAAGTGTTAGACAAAATCCTCAAGCATTTGAAAATCTTAAACAATTATATATGAATAATAAACCTCAACCATTAGGAAATCCTAATGTTCAAGTACAACAACCTCCACAATTTCAAAATCAAGTACAAAATCAATTTCAAAATCAAGTGCAAAATTATGCTCAAAATCAATTTCAAAATCAAGTTCAAAATTATGCTCATCCTAATATTAATGGGTCAGGAGTTCCAAGTCCTGATTATAAATTAAATATTGAGAATCAAAATATGATGCAATTTCAACCTCCAAGTCAATTTCAAAATCAAAATCAATTTCAACCTCAAATACAACCCCAATTTTTATCAAATCCAGTTTCAGATTTACCATTTCCTTCTCAAACAAGAGATAAAAAAATGGATAAAGAAGCTCTTGATTATGAATTTAGACAAAAACAAATGGAAAGAGATAATGAAGAAGATATATTAATGAAAATTCAAAAAGAAGAACTTACTGGAAGAAAAGAAATACAAATTCCAAGAATTTCATCATCAAAAAAAGGAAAACCTATTTTAGAAGTATAAATCATATTTCAATAAATATAAAAAAAATTCTTTTAATATAATAAATGGGAAAATCAGTTACTAAAAAATCTAGTAAATTGTCAAAAATAATGAAACTACCAATGAGTTTAAAAACTACGGCTGCATTAGGAGCATTAGCGGCAGTTGCAGGTAAAAATTTTTATAATACTAGCACTAGTTCGGACAAAGCTTTCACCGAAGGGTATGAAAATGAGAAGAAAAAATATGAGGAAGAGAAAAAAGCACACGATGAGGCTAAAAAAAAAGCAAAAGAAGAACCATCAGAAACAAAAGGAGGAGGAAAATTATATGGAAAACGAAGAAAACGAAGAAATTTTGGGGTTTCTAAAAAACAAGCGGCTGCTGGGGCTGCAAATGCTGCATTATTATCAGGATTAAGTTATATGTTCTATGCTTATCCAGAACGAGCAAGAAGAAAAAATTATGATATTATGATTAATTCTAAAAAATCGGATGAATTTCCTGATAAGTTATCAGGATATAATCCTGGTGGTATTAGACCATTTTCGGAAAGAAGATTATCATTATTTAACTTAGTAAATTATGGTAAAAAAAGAAGACGATCAGTTGTTAAAAAAGCCAAAAAAGTCCGTAGACGAAGATCTAGAAAATAAATTTAATTACTTTTATTAAAAAGGAAAATGCCAACTCCTCCATTTTGTGCACTAAATGATGCATATGCAGATTGGGGCCCAAAAGACATAAAACCTATTAGTCAATTTAATCAAAATTACAATCAAACACAAGAACAAAAACAACTTAATACTCCTCCATATCAACCACCATTAGAAAAAAATATATCTAATTTTTGCCCGAATTGCAATAATTGTCTAAGAGCAAATAATCTTTTACAACAGAGAGTATTAGGACAAATAATGGAACCAAAACCCCGATGGATTCCTCAATATTATCCTGAACCATATGAATTTTATGATCCTTATAATAGATATTTCAGAGATTTTTCCCAAAATAGTTCAAAAAATAGAAAAGAACATTTTACAAATGACGGTCAAGTATATCCATACATGGTAATACTTTTTATATTAGTCCTAATGTTTATAATTCAACTTGTGGAATTATTAACCAAATAACCTAATATTTAAGATCGATTATTTCTTGATTAACGTAACTCAAACCATCTGTCGATATCATAATATTATGTTCATTTTTTCTGAAATCTTTAATATTCATATATCCTCCAAAATTTTTTAAAATATATCGCGAGGGAGCAATAGAAATTTCTTCGGAAATATTATAACCCATAAATTTATTCCTAATTTTATAAACTAAAGACAAACTTTCATATTTTTCAATTGAATAAGCAGCAACACAAGGCCAACTACAAAATATTCCATTGATTTTAAATATATCTTTTTGTTCATTATATTCTACAGGACATGGTAGCGGTACAGAATCAAAATTAGAGCAGCACCACCAACAAAGAATATCTGTTTTATTAGGCCACTCTGATTCAGAATTTTGTTCTAATTTTTCAAAAAAATTTGATAAGATTCTGTAAGATTTGATTTTTTCCTTAATTTTTAATTTATTATTTTCTTCATATTCCATAATAGGTTCATATATTATGTCATCATCAAAAAAATCATCATTTCCTATTTTTGCAATTTTTTCAGAATCATTAATTTCAAATTTTTTATCAAAATGTTCTCTTAATTCTTCATAGGTCAAAATCTGTTCTTTTTTTATTACTCCTTCAAAACCTCCGAATGAAAATGGTATTGTTTTCATCTCCTTTTGTTGAGCAATTTCTTGTTTTGTACTTTCCTTAATAGTTGTTGAATTATCTTTGATAAGATCTTTAATATCTTTGATTTCAATTTTTTTCTTTCTTTCTCTCTTTTTTTTTTCAGGTTTTTCCTCCATTTTTATTAATTTTAACCATTTATTATTAGAGTAATTTTAATTTTCAGAAAGATTTTTAAAATGTAAAATACAGTACTAATATTAGGATAATCAAAAAAAAAATGTTATTTATTGTTCTGATTATCCTAATATTAATAATTTATGCAGTACTTAAACTTACTTGTTTTCAACAAACATATAAAAAAACTACGGAAAAATACACTGATGAGTTTAACGGAAGTATTAGTATAGAAAATATTATATACTCTAATGATCATTCAGAAGAATTCCAGGATGACGTCATGAATTATTTAAAAAATAATTTACTTTATGAAAATGTTGAATTTAATAGGCGCATACTTAGTAGATATTTAATAGTAGAATATAAACTTTATGGAAAATCATACATAATTGTACTTCAAAATTTAACTAATACATATAAAGATCATAGAGAAATTATAAGAGGGCCTGAAATTTTATATGCAAAAGATACAACAAATTGTTCTAATATTACAAAAAAATGTTTGAAATACTATGGACATGCAAAAAATTTTCATTATCATATTCCAGATGCTGTTAGTGATATTACATTATTATTAGGTGTAGATAATACAATTTTATATTCTAATGGACAAAAAATAGAAAATAAATTTATAATATAAAATACAAATGTAAAATACGAGTATAAATACAAAATGTCTGAAGATATAGTAGATTCTATTAAGAGAAAAATACTTGTGCTAAAAATCAAACCTAATTATCAAATATTAGGTGAGATAAATTTTGAAATGAGAAAATTAGGATTAAAAATGCCCGATTTGCCTAATATAGAAAATCATACTGATTTAAATGATTTTATTACTAATATTCTTGGATTAATCAATATTTTAGATTTAAGAAATTTAAAAGTAATAAATATTAAAGATATGGGAATATTAGATAATGACAATGAAAATGATAATGAAAAAAATATTGAAAATATGAAATCATATGATGGTGATGGTTATTCTACAACCTCTTCAAAAGAAGAAAGTAATGCAGATGAAGATTGTGAAAATCAATCTAACATTGATTCTGTTGATAATCAAGAAACTTTTGATTACGAAAGTGATTTATCTGAAGATGATGGAGAATTTTCTGACTGATTTCTTGATTTCTTGATTTCTTGATTTCTTGATTTCTTGATTTCTTAAATTTCCCTTGGGAAATATTTCTCTCCCTTAAAATTTAATAAAAATTATTCCTAATAATTAAATTCTACTTAATTAAAAATGAACAAGGAAATGAACAAGGAAATAAAAGAAAATAACGAAGGTATAAAAGAAAAAAGAACTATACCTAATTTATACATGACAGAAGAAGCAACAAAAGTATATGTTGGTTTACAAAAACAAATTAATTGTAATAATGGAGAAGTGGATGATGAAAAATTAAAACAACACATGAATAAAATATTAGATTCTGACGAAGGTTGGGAAATTATTAATCCAGTAGATTTTTCTTCATTAAAAATTAGAGACAGAATTAGGTATACAACATTAAAAGATGGAAAGCATCATTTTAGGACTGGAGGATGGATTATTCTCGTTGAAGATGATTACCTAGTATATAGATCTCATACTCAAAATAATTTTTCATTACAAAAAGATGATTGTGCAATATTGTTAGTTATTAGAAAAGAAAATGCAAAACCTAGTGAAAAATTAAGAATTAGGAAAGAAGAAACTGCGAGAGCAAAAAAAGAAGCAAAAGAAAAAGGAATTCCATATGTTCCTAAAAAAAGAAGAGCAAGAAAAACAGTAGAAGATATATTAGAATATATGGAGAAAAGAGATTCTGGAAAATTAGAAGCAGAAATTCTTGAATCAAGACGAAAGAGAGAACTTGAAAAATCATTTGAAAAATCAAGTTTATCATCAAAACATTCATCAGAATCATATCAAAAAACTAAAAAGAAAAATGAAAAGAAAAATGAAAAGAAAAATGAAAAGAAAAATGAAAAGAAAACAAATCAATATGGTACTCATAAAAAAAGTATTAAAAAAAAAAATCAAGAAAATCAACTCCAAGGAGATCAAGAAAATGAAAATGAAAATGAAATCCAAAATGAAATTCAAAATCAAGATGAAGAAGTAAAAATTATCAAACAAGTTGTCTATTTTGATAAACCTAATATTGAAACAAAATTCAGTACATTTTTAGAAAAAGACGGAGAGATTATTAGGATCAAAAGTTTTAAAGATAACAACGCAAGAGAAAGATTTGAAAAAACTAAAAAATTTATTAGTGTAATTAGCGGAGAAAAAGAATGGAAATTTAAGTTCTAAGATGCAAATCTACACAATATTTTTCCATTTTTTCCCTCTTCCACCAATCCTAATATATCATTGATTTTCGAACTTTTTATATTATCATCTATAGGCCCTGAATCAATATTGTTTAGACAATTTATTTTATCTTCTTGTTTTAAAAATAATGCATTTTCTATTGATGTATTAGAAACAAAAAAATAAACATAAACTTTTTCTGACAATTGTCCTAATCTTGCAGATCTTGCTATTGCTTGTTTAGTTTTTCCACTATTCCACCAAAAATCAACTAATATTACAATATTTGCAAATTGTAAATTAAGACCTTCTGCACCAATATCATAAGTAGTTAATAATATTGATTTTTTATTATTATCTCTAATATTAGATATTATATCTCCTCTTTTTTTTGCAGACATTTCTGATTTTAAACAAAATAAATCACAATCATTACATGATTTTTTTGTCATAATATAATCATGTAATATATCAAGTGATTTTTTAAAACAAGAAAAAATTAGAATTTTTTTTCCTTTATTAGAATCAAATATATCACTAATAGTATCACCTATTTTCCTAATTCTAGATGAATATAAAGAATCAACATTTACATATTTAAAAAAATCTGAAAATGTTTTATTTAATTCAGAATCTTTTTCCTTAATATTAGAAATAATATATTGCGGAATAACAATACATTGTCTTAATATAATAATGATTGACAATATATATTTTGTCATTTTCTTTTTCATTTCTTTGTCATTGTTGTATAATATACTATAATTAGTATATTTGTCCAAAAGATTTTTAATTTTTTTATGTATTTCTTCTTCTTCGGTTGATAATTCATGCTCAATTATGATTTTTTCAATCTCAAAATCATATTTTTTTTCAACTTTGTTTTTAATTAGAGTATGTCCAATTCCTTTGAAATTACGAGAAGATACATAATTTCTTGCATCTTCTATTGTATCTGGAAAATTAGGATCTTTTAAAATTTTGAAATATCCTAATATTCTATCAACTTTTGGTTCATTAAATATTGTTCCACTTAATAATATGCGATATTCAGAATCAATATTAATCAATGATTGACAAATTTTTGTTTTATATCTTGTATATTCATGTGCTTCGTCAATAATTAGACAAAATACTTTTTCTTTCATTTCATTTTTAATTAATTTTTCTGGTGTTATCATTGTTATCATTGATTTATTTTTTAAATTACTTTGTGTTTTTTGGGAAAATATTTCATATGTAAGATTGGGGAAAAATTTTTTAATTTCAAATTCCCAATTTTGTATAAGACTTTTAGAAAGTACTAATAATACATTGATGTCATAATCAACATTATTTGAATTTAAATATTTATTCATAAAAATCATTAAAGATAGAAATGTTTTACCAGATCCCATACTAAGAGATAATGTAAAATTTTTTAAATTTTCAGATTGTTTTATGATTTCTTCTTTTTCATCATCTAGGTATTTTTTACAAAAATTATATATTTCACTTATTACATTCATGTTTTATCAATTATTTTCATAATTTCTTGTGTAGTATTTTTCTTATTTTTTAATTTCTCTTTTTCAAAATTCTTTTTTTCAAAATTCATTTTCAAATTCTTTCTGAGTTACACACATATGTAATATGTATGTTGATTTTAATTTACTTGCGCCCATTCCGCTCAAAAAATCCCAAAATTTTCCTTTTAAGCGTATTTATTGCGCATAATTACTCTAATAATACAATCAATGGATCGTATTGTATTAAATAATAATTTAAAAAATGCTTCTAATACGCTTCGGCGCAAGTACATTGTAATATTAGGTGTATATTTCTTTTGATCAACTTCTAAATTTTTTTTTGATTTACTTTCAAAAAAAATTTTGGCAGAGGTTGTTATAATATATAACTCCTAATTTTTCAAATTTTCTTTTTCAAATTTACTTTTTTAAAATTCTTTTTTCAAATTCTCTTTTTCAAATTCTCTCTGAGTCACATACATAT
>JACCDZ010834334.1_pt1 | contig 19993 bp, 33 predicted proteins | sample 7449551 | NCBI WGS metagenome assembly JACCDZ01 (sample SAMN15323452, study PRJNA562643) | freshwater metagenome | isolation source: river surface water | place: USA:Blue River Watershed | collected 2017-08-18
ATCCCCGAATAACGATTCAAGGTAGTCCCGTGTTATGTCAGAGGCTGGGTGCTCCACCCGTATTCGTTCCATGAATCGGTCTAAGTACCCGGCTTTACTGGAACGTCGTGTTTTTTGATATGCAGTAGCCTTCCCGTTTTCATGGCGTCGAGTTCGGGTTTCTTTGTATTGGGCCTTTGCTTTTTCGGGATTCTGCTGAGTCCACTTCCTGTTTTTTGCATTTCGGTGTTTTTCCCAACATTCTTGCGAACAGGTAACTGCACGGGTTTGCGACTCAAAACTTGTCTGGCATATCAGGCATGTCTTAATCATGGAATTACCCTACGAGAGCTTCCCAGGACACAGGGAACAATGGGCGGATGATGGCGTCGATCTCGGTGAAGAGGTCGCGTACTTCTTTCTGGGCATGGCTGTCCAGACGGGCTACAGCGGCCTGAGCGAACGCATACAACGAGCCAGTCCAGACCCAATTCACTTCGATGCCTTGGATCAGGAAGAAGCGCGCTTGCTCAGGGCACACACCGTCTTCGATGGCAGCCAGATAGGTCTCGATGGACTTCTCGGCAGCTACGATGTATTTGCCCATCCACTCTTCGTTGCGGGGGTGAACACCAGCACTACCTTGCTTGACGTTCTCGGCTTTGGCACGGAAGTGATCTGGCACGAAGAACTCAGGACGGCTGGAGATGTAGCGTCTAGATTCTTCGGACTCAACGAAGCCGATCTTGTGCTTGAAACATTGCGTGCGGATTGGCACCGGAGCCGACATGCGCAGGCTGATGTGCGGGTGACCGAAAGGAACCCAATGACAGGGAATCTTGCGGATGTAATTGGCCAGTTCACGGACTTCATCCGTGCTCTTAGCTGTACAGAACTGAGTCAGAAGGGCTTCCCAATCCCCTGACTTCATACCCCGGGCTAGGAAGCGAACGAGGTTATCGTTCTGATCCTTGCTGAAGTTCTCTGCCAAGTCGGCAAAGCTGTGTCGTGCAAAGTTAGCCACGTCATCGTCAGTTAGGTAATGGTTTTGGTAGCGTGCTTTCATAGCTTCTCTTTCTGGTTGGTGGATGGAGCGCGGGTCGAGCAGTTTAAAGAACCAATACGCTTGGTGTCTTGTACAATGCTCAGGTATTTAATTTGGAGGTGTCATTGATGAGTGACTTCACTTGTGGAGGGCAGGTTTGCGGTACTGGTGATTGGGCAGGCCCGAAACCAGGTGATCCAGACAACAATGTCGTGATCTCTGCACAGCCTGCGTTTGGTGGGATTGACGTTAGCTGGACATTTCCAGGCATCAATCCACACGCAGTAGCTCATGTGATCTTGTATCGCAGTGCGAACATTGAACCTGAAACTATGGTCCAGTTGGCCAAGGTTAATGGCACGTTCTACTTCGATCGGTCAGCTTCACTGACTCCTATGGAGTTCTTTTATTGGATGCGTATCGTGTCTATCAATGGCACGGTAGGTCCAGTCATTGGTCCAGCCTCTTCCATTGCACGCGATACGATCTCTGACACCATCAAGTCCCTTACAGGCAAGATTGATGCTGGTGTTTTGTCTCAGTCGTTGAAGACTGACTTGGCAAAGATCGAAATCAATGCCTTGGGTATCACTCAAGAGATACTTGAGCGTGCCCAGAACGATGATGCTCTGGGTGCATCGTTCAATGAGATTCAGGCATTCTCTGAAGAGACTCGTGCTCTGGTGCAGAACGAAGTCTTGGCACGTACTGAGGCTGATGCAGCCTTTGTGAACGTGGCCAACACCATCTATGCAGAGACTGAGGAAGCTAAGACTGCTATTCAGACACTCAGTCAGGTGGTTGCTAAGGCTGATCAGGCTCTGGCTAAGCAGATCACTGCAGCTCAGACTGAATTGAATGGCAACATCTCTCAAGTCGAAACCAACATGCAGGCTTCCATTAAGCATGTGGATGGTAAGGTTGATGAGATTGGTGCCCTGTATACCGTCAAAGTAAACGTCAACGGTCTGGTTGGTGGCTTTGGTGTGTACAACGATGGTCGTGAAGTCCAGGCAGGCTTCGATGTTGACACCTTCTGGATCGGTCGTACCAATGCCCAGTTGAAGAAACCCTTCATCGTTTCAGGCGATGAGGTCTTCATCGACGGTGCTGTGGTCAACAAGATCACGTTCAACCAGATGCGATCTGATGACGGTTCCCTGTTGTTCGCAGGAGGCAAGCTACAGGTCAAATACATCGAGGTTGATGACCTGCAGGTCACCAATGCCAACATCAAGGGTGACTTGAAGTCGGATAACTACGTAGCTGGTAAATCGGGCTGGATCATAAAAAAGTAAATGCCATCACCCTGCCTTACCTACAGAGTGATGGCTCAACTGCCTATGGTAATTTCATGGCAGAGTTTAACGATGCTTCCTTTTCTGGGGATGTCTCAGGTCTGGAGGGTACGTTCTCAGGTGTTCTAACTGCTGATGCTGTTAATGCTGCAGCCAACATAAACATTGCTGGCCAGGCGGTTGCTCTTACGACTGTATCTTTCCTGGCTGATCGTCGAGGTTTCTCAGATGGTGATGGCTGGTTGAAGGTACACAGCTGTAAGTTTGTAGTTCCTGCAGATGACCTATCAGGGGGTTGGTTTACTGGTGGTGTGCAGTATCGCCTGGTGGATATGAAAGGCGACAACGATCAGTACTTTATGCAGTACCGTCTTCGTCTTAATGGCAAGGTGCTATTTACTTCTTCTGGCTGGTATCGCTTTGGTATTTTCTGTAAGCGTATTCAGGAGTTCTACCACGAAGTAGCAGGGAAGATTGATACCCCTGGTATGTATGAACTTTCCATGGATTATCAGTTTGCTGAGGCACCTACCAACGTGTACCCAATCTTCAGCAATATCATTTTTCGTGTTGATTACGTGAGGAAGTGACATGGCGTATATAGAGCTTTCCGACACGATGTTCCGTGGCACCTTAAAAGGTGCTCGGGGAAAGGCTCGTTTCAAACTCACAGCTAAAGCGATCAATGCTATCGACACTGTGAACATCAACTACAACATGGTCACCTATGACTACAACATCCAGTACAGCACCCCCAGTCAGTCTGCTGGGTCGGTGCTTGTTACTGCTGGTATCAACGTGCCAGATGAAGAGGCTTGGGTAGAGATCATCGCTTACGGGGCTGGTGCTGGGAGTGTCCAGGTAAACGGAAATACCATGCCCAACCGTAACTTACGTGGTCCTGGACAGAAGCTGCTGCCTTTCGTGTCTGTGGTGAAACTACCCAAAGGGCAGCATACAGTGCAGCTGATTTCTGCTGCTTCTGGGGCTTCTTCAGGTTTTATCATGTGCCGTTACATTCGTAAGACGGGTGGTTGAAGATGACGCTTCCTTCAGGTTATGCAGAGTTCAATGATAGTGATGCGGTAATCCGGGGACGTATTGCCGGTTCCGATGGAACCTTCTCTGGTTCATTTGATGCAGCCAACATTGACGCCATTGAAAGTATCAATGTGCGTAATGGGGCTGTGTCCGCCTACTACAACTTCGAGTTTCCTAATAAAAGCATGAAGGCTGTGTTTCAAATACCTGGCCAAAAATACACCCAGATTGCAGACATCATCATTCCTATTAGGATGTCTGCATTAGGAAATATAGAACCTTGGCAGGCTGCTAAAATTGACCTGTATAAAAATGGAGTACTGCTGTCACATGCAGAAGTCTATTTTAATGGTTGGACTGTAAAAAAAAGTGGTGGTAGAGAGAGGGGAAGTTATACACAATCTCTTCGCCTTGAATATCTTCAGGTTATTAGATTTGTTGATTTTGAAGTAACAGGTAATGCTACATATGAACTTATTCTTACGAATAGTTCTTACTTAAAAAAAGCAAAACCAAGTGCTACAACAACCAGTCCTGCAGTGATGTTGGATATGCTTGGCCCTGTAACAGTTGGTTTTCGTAAGAGGTAATTGAGATGGTAGCTGCAACGATTTATGACAAACGTAATGGTCAAGTGATCATGACGGTCGAAGCACCTGATGAGGAATCAGTTGAGCTTCAGGTAAGTGATGAGCTGAACCATAAGATTCTATGGGGTCGGCGTGTGGATGCTGCCAACTTCTACTTTGTGGCTGGTGTGGATGTAGCTCGTCCTGTGATGGATTTGAGTATTAACCACGCAGGCGTCCTGGCTAAAGGTCAGCTTCTCAAGGTAGAAGGTATCCCTCTAGGCTGCTCTGTTGTGTATCCGGGGGGCCAGACCACTGTTAATGATGGATACATTGAATGGGCTTCAGTAACCTCAGGTGAGTTTGAAATCTATCTCACCTGCTTTCCCTACAAAGAGGTAATCCTTAATGCCATCGTTGGGTGAATTTGATGGTCTGGCTCAAGAGCCGGCCACCCTAGAAGACATTGATGCAGCTCGTTTGGCTACTGAGTCTGTAGTACAAACTTCTCGTGGTGCATTGCAGTTTGATCTGGTCAGTCGCCAGCGCATGAATGATGTACTTATGACTCTGGAGCCTGATAACGCGAACTCTGCTGTTACTTGGGTAATGGCAGACAACACCAAGCAGTACCTGTGCTATGAAGAGTTGCGTGATCTTCACTATGAAGCCACCACTCTGATTGGTCCTCGTATTGGGCGAGTCTTCGACATTGCATCGGAATTAAAAGAACGGCTTCGGCGTGGTAAAGTGGTGACTCTCCGGGACATCAGTGATGAAGCCTGGAAGTGATCAGCTGATTTGACACTGGTCGTACCTATACGGGATGCTTTTTCAGCATCCTGTTCTTGTTTCATCCCTTAACTCCTGGAGTTCACAATGTCGGCATTCTCCGATCACCTTGAAGCTGCACTGATCAACGCAACTTTGCGTGGTGCTACTTACACCGGCAGTGCCGTGTATGTGGCTCTGTTCACTTCTGACCCTACTGACGCTGGCTCGGGTGTTGAGCTGGTTGATGGTGCTTACGTTCGTCAACGTGCTCACGCTTCCGTGGCTTCGGATGGTTTCACCATTCCTGCCAACGGCTCGTCCAGCAACACCCGTAACCTGATCTTCCCTGCCATTGCTGGCACCCAGAAGGTCGTGACTCACTGGGGCATCTTCGATGCTCAGACCGGTGGCAACTTGCTGTATCACTCCCCGATGGTGAACCCGAAGACTCTGGACCCGACTGACGTTCTGTCGTTCCCGATTGGTTCGCTCGTCGTAACCTTGGCTTAACCCATGCGCTTTGGGCTATCGCTGTTTGGTGGGGCAGCTTCGGGGCTAGTAATAGCTGCGGGGCTTACTGCTGCTTGCGGTGCCCAGGTTGATGGGCAATCCAACGTCACCCGCCTGGGTGCAGGTAATGCTGCATCTCAGGCGGTAGTGACTGGAGCTGGCAAGCGTACTGCTAACAACAAAGTTTCGACTTTGATTGCTCGGGCCACTGCTTCAGGCAATGCCCGTAACAACATTACTGCCTCCCCTCTTAGTGCCCTGGCTCGTGCTACGGCCTCTGGACAGGCAAAAGCATTCTTCTATGTGGCTGGCTCGGTATCTGCGTATGCGCAGATTCAAGGTTCCCCATTCCGGCAAGCTCGCGGTTATGGCTTGCCTGCAAAAGCTACTGCAGCACTGGAGTGCTACCCAGAGACTTGGCAGGTAGGTGAGGCTTCACCTGCTATGGCCTTTGCTTATGGCTATGGTACTTGGCACCACATCGGCCACGGGAACGCCTTGGCGTTTGCCCAAGCTAATGGCCTTGGTCTGCATACCCATGGTGCTATTGGTGAGGCTGCTGCTTTGGCAGCTGCTACTGGGTTCTGTGTACTGACTCATGGTGCTGAAGGTCTGGCTGAGTGTTCAGCTAAAGCCTTTGGTGATGCTGCAGTTAAAAAGGGTGGTGTGCGATACCTAGCTGCCAACGGCAGTGCAATTTGTACTGCAGAAGCTCAGGTACTGACTGTATCCATCTATCAGCCTCAGATTGCTGAGTGTGTTGCTGAGCTTGAAGGTACTGCCTACTACATCTTGGGTGGTGCAGGTAATGCTCTGGCCACTGCAATAGCTGGTGGTGATGCTGAAGTAATTCAGACTGCTGCTACAGCTGACCATGCCCACACTTCTGCTGCTGCTACTGGGGCTGCTAAGAAGTGGGCCAACGCAATTGGTAATGGTGTTGCCACTGCAACAGGCTTTGCTGATCCAGAAGTGAAACAGACTGCTGTTGAAGCTATGCCGGGGGTATGTACTGCTACTGTATCTGGGGATGCTGTACGCATTTGCCAGGCTGAAGGTCTTGGACTGGCTACCTCTACCTGGAATGTGGTGTACAACAAGATCACCTTTGGTGAACTGTATCCAGCTAAAGCCACTGCAACCTTGTTCCAGTATCAGGTTGGGATTGGTGTTACCCCTCAACCAGCTGCATGTGATGCAGTTGTGTCTGGTGATGGTCAACGTATTGCAGTAGCTGAGGGTGTACCTGCTCAAGCAACTGCTACTGGGCATGGTGCTAACCAAGTTAATGACCTGGTTCCAGCTCCTGTCAGTCGCAGAATGGTTGTTCCTGTGATCTCTCGTGTGGTGCCTGTTCCATTTGTTTCTCGAACCATCTACGTCGCTGCGTGAGGCTCTATGTATACCTACCAACAACAGACTAAAGATGTGCTCGATTACGATGTCATCATGGATGATTGGTTTGCTGAAATCCCCGGTGATGACATTCAATCGGTAACCATCACAGTTACCAGTGTTACTGGGCTGGATTTGGCTCTTGTAGTAGGGCCAACGCCTCACCCAGAGTACGTTCTTATGGGTGCCACCCCTACACGCTTTAAGGTGTGGATCGGTGGTGGTACTGAGTTTGAGGACTACATCGTGACCTGCTTGGTTAAGACTGAGCAGGATCGAACCTTCGAAGTTGAGTTCAAAATTAAGGTGCGGAATAAATGAGTAACCTTGGAAACTTTGTTCAGTGCCGTTTTGTAACTCCACTGGCTATCGGTGCAACGGAGATGACTCTCTACGCTGCCGATGCTCCCTATAACCTGCCTCCTGCTGGGGGTGGTTTGCTGGTGTTGTGTGACAGTCCCGGCAATCCCTCTTTCATTGAGGTGATCTCGTATACCTCCCGTACTGGATTGAACCTGTCGGGGGTAGTACGGGGTCTTGAAGGGACCACTGCTCGTGCCTGGTCTGGCTTTGCCTACTGCTTCCAGTCGATGTTGGCTGGTGACTATGCAGCTGATTTGGCTTCTAAAGAGCCGACAATTACTACTGCTGCTTTGACTCATTTCTGGCGTGGTGATAAGACCTGGCAGGATTTTGCTGGTGCTGTTCGTGGGTCTGCTCTTACAGGCTTGAACCTGACTGTGGCTACTGCTGTAGCATCTGCAGATAGTGTGTTGGTTGGTATTGGTAAGCTACAGAAACAGATCACTGATGCTGCTACTAACCTGGCAGCTAATGTGCGCTCGACGGCGATCACCGGTTATGTGGTGGGCAGTAATGCGGCAGTGGCTGCTACCGATACAGTGTTGGGTGCCATGGGCAAGCTGCAAGGGCAGATCACCGGGCTGGCCTCCTCGAAGCTGGATGCCAGCGCCAATGCGGTCTCGGCGACCAAGCTGGCAACTGCTCGCACCATCGGCGGAGTGGCGTTCGATGGCACTGCCAATATCAACCTGCCCGGCGTTAATGCGGCGGGCGATCAGAACACCAGCGGCAACGCGGCTACCGCCACCAAGCTGGCGACCGCGCGGACCATCAATGACGTAGCATTCGACGGTACTGCAAACATTACAATTTCAGACTCGTCTAAAGTGGCCAACTCTAGAATTACAATTTCTACAGCGGACCCGAGCGACGGTGTTGATGGCGACCTCTGGTTCAAATACTCGGTGTAACCATGCCTATTAAAGTTAAAGCTGGTGGCCTCTGGAAAGATGCCGTGCCTAAAGTAAAAGTTGGGGGCCTCTGGAAAGATGCCTCTAGCTATGTAAAAGCTGGCGGACTTTGGTACCAGGCGTCGAGCAACAGCATAAACATCATCATTGACTCCGCAACTACGCTATATGACTTCAACTTGAAGGCGTATATGCAGAGCGCTGGTATATGGCCTGCAAGTGGCCCTGTAGTTATTAACGAATTGCGTATTACTGCACGCACTGTTATTACACACCTCCCTCTCGCCGCCGCACCCCCCGCGCAATATGGCAGTAAAGCGGGGGCGGCCCCGGCTGTCAACGGATATACGCTACTTAAAGAGATGCCAGCGGGGTTGGTTACCAGCAACACCTCAGGCGGCACCACTAACTACACTGAGTATATGCACGATGTTTGGCTGTACAGGCAGGACTTAACTAAGCACGCCTTCACAACAGGCGATGCTTGGCCCAGCGGTTCCCGTATAGGCAACTTCATTGTGGAAGGCTCAATAGTAGGGCGCGGCGGCGATGGAGCAGGCGTCTACGGCGACACCACCTTTTACGACACGCAAAAGTGGGCAGTAACCGGCAGTACAAGCACCGCCAAAACAATAAGCACATACTCCGCAAGAGACACTGTGCTGTACCGTCATGGGTGGCCCAGCCTACATACAACTGTCCCTATAACAACTTTAAACGCTGTAGGGAAAGTTGCAGGGGGCGGGGCAGGCGGCTGCTACCCATCCCCGCTTTATTACACATACGCCCAAGGCAACGCCACCCAAAGAGCTGAAGCACTTGCCCAGGTGGCGGCGTTCAACGCTAAAAGCCGGCCCATGGATGAAGACGCTTTCTTTGCTACAGGCAGAGGGACAGGCAGCACGTTGTACTTCCAGTCTACTATGGCGGGGTCCGCTGCTAGCGCTGCACACGGGTGCGGCGGGGGCCAGGGCGGCGGCAAAGGCGGCAAAGCCCGTGCGCTCTCCAACACCTCGACCAACACATGGGTATTAGGTGTGGAAGGCGGGGACGGGACGCTTAGCGCCCCCGGTGGGGCTGGGACATCCACAGTCTCCTACAACTCCACAGACACCAAGTATGGAGGCGTCCCCAGCAAGATGGTGGGCGGTGGAGTCCCAGGGGCTGCTTTAGGCGCCGACGCCTTGCATAAACTCTCCGTTGTGTATACCAACTGGGCAGGCGAGGCACTGGCGTACTTCGACAACACACCAGCCGCAGAGTGGACCGTCGATATATACGGCACCATCATTGTATCTGTGCCAACAAAGACAATGTACTCCCAAGGCGGGGACGCCATTACAGGGGCTTCCTTAATCACAAATATCACCGGGAACTTATATGGAAGGCGCGTATGACATATAGCATAAGTACAGAAGGCCTCACATTCGACGGCCTGAACTACCCGTTCGTTAAGCCTGATGGCTTTGACGAGTGGCTGAAGACAAAGCAGGACGCATTTATACAGGGCATCTTGCATGTATATACAGTAGCGCCCGCACCTCCCCCAACACCACAACCAACCCAGGAACAACTCCTATGAAGTTTGAACTTGCATTCAATGGCGCAACTTACCGGGTGGCTCATGCCAAACCTCTTGCTGGAGAAAGCGTGGTCATGGAAGAGAAGCACCTAAACCCGGACGGCACGCTTGTCCCTATTCCTTATTTGACTGCCGGCAAACTTATGGCCGTCGATTGCCTAGGCAACCAGCACAACTTTGTCTCTGGCGGCGAAGAGAACACGGTATTCCCCTTGGGGCGTTTCTCTATGGTTGCCGTCGAGGATGGTGACTACTGGTGTACAAGTCCGCTTCCAGGATATCGAATTATTCGTGAAGGACGTTTAATTGTGCCTGCAGGTCAAGCTGTAAATGTATCTAAAGACCATCCAGTTAACGCCTTATTCACTAAAGATTCTTTAGTGAACGGTACTCTGGTCAAAGCTGGATCAGTAGGTAAGTTATCTACTGGGCAAAAATTAATTACTCAGCTTGATGGTGAAGAGCTTCATGTAATCTTTTTTAATACTGAACCTGTTTAACTGGAGAAATTGATGACCCTAGGTCAAAAGCAACGCACGTTTACACACATGATTGGTTTGCTCATTGAGTATGCCTACCAACAGGGATTTGAATTAACTGTCGGTGATGCGTACCGTGATCCACGGTTGCACGGTGCCATTGGCGTTAAACTTGGCTACGGTCATCCAAAGTCTAGCCACAAGCAACGCTTGGCAATGGACTTCAATCTCTTCAAGGATGGTAAGTTCTTGCAGGAGACAGAAGATCACCGAATCCTGGGGGAATACTGGGAATCCATTGGTGGTAGTTGGGGGGGTCGTTTCGAGGACGGGAACCACTACTCCCTTGAATGGAATGGGATCAAGTAAATGGAAGCCAAGCAGAAGCTGTGGACATGTAAACGGTGTAAATCCTCGTTTACCCCGATTACCGGAAGCCGCATCTGCTTGTCCTGTGCCCCTCGCGCCTGTAGTGGGTGTGGGGTCAGTATGCCAACCGCTCGGTCAGATAAGGCTATCTGTAGCGGTACATAACTTGAAGAAACGCAACCATTATTCGTTGGAACATGAGGGCATCAAATGAATGCAGTTCTTGGTTACCTGAAGCAAGCAAGCACCTGGCGTGGTCTGGCTATCTTGGCCGGTGTGTTCGGTGTGGTGATTGATCCGGCTTCCATGGAAGTCATCGGTGCTGGTGTTGTCGCTGCCATCGGTGTTGTTGAAGTGGTACGCAACGAAGTAGGTAAGTAATTTACCTGGTTCAAGCTGAAGGCCCTTAGGGGCCTTTTTCTTTGTCTGAAGTTTGACGCCTGTTTAATGGCCCCTACTGTTTTTGTGGGTATGTCAACTAACAGGCATATACTAGGCACTCATTAACTTAGGGAGTGCTTATGGCCACTTCAAATAACACCGTAGGCCGCAGCTGGATGCAGGTGGCCAGTGATTCCAACACTGACCTTCTAGTGACCTGGAATGACGCTGTTGAACTTGAAGTGGCTACCACTTCTACGAACCAGGAACCCACAGTATCGGGCCATCGTGTTACTCGTGATGATGCAATCAGCCGTGGTGTGATTGGTCCTGGTTATGTCTGGGTCCGTCTTGTGGGTAGCAACCCTCAAGAAAATGTCTTCGTGGTGATCAGCAAATGATGAAGCTAGTCAGTCCTTTCCGCATCATGCGTAAGACCGTCCAGATGTCTAAGGCTGTCAAACGTGGTAATGCTGAGCTGCTGGCCATGGCCTTTGTAAGCCCATTGGCCTCTCAGTACATTCCTTTTCTGTAGGTGATCCATGACTAAAAAGATGCAGGTAAAAGATGGTAACGGCCAGTTGCAGGATGTATTCACATCCCCTGGTTATGATGAGAAGGATGACTCGGTTAAGGTCAAGAGCATGCAAAAGCGTGTTCGTGATGCTTTCCCTGGTGCTGCAGTGAACCCACTGAAGTGGGACACTGCTTTAGGTACTGGTGGTACTGCAACTGTTTCTGCAGGTGCCCTGACTATGGGTAGCGGTACTACTGCTAACAGTGAATCCAAACTCACTTCTAAAGAGATGTTTACCATCCCTTTCCGAGTGTCTGTGGGTTTACTGATGTCTCAGCGTATTGCCAACCAGTCTTTCTATATGGAAGCTGTGTCGGTTGATCCGGTGACAGGCATTCCTGATGGCCTGAACTCTATGAGTTGGCTCATGGACGGCACTAACCATGTAATGGGTAAGTATACTGTTCAAGCTGAGGGTATGGCTGAACTGGTAGGTGCCTCTTCAACTATCCCTTCCACAGCTACTACCAGCCTATTGGAACTGGAAGCCTTTGCTGATGAAGCCTGGTTCCATACTGGGGTGTTTGATGGTGTATCTGGGCGTACACAGAGCTACCGTCGTCACCAACGTACCCCTGATCCAAATGCGTTCTACAAGATTCGATTCCGCTGGAAGAATGGTGCTTCTGCACCAGCATCTAACACCAACGTACAAATCTCTTCTTTTGCTGTTGAAGACTATGCTGAAATCTTGGCTGAAGTTGTTGCAGGCCGGGGTAACATTTCTGCAGGACAATCCTTGGGGGTATCGGTAACCAACAGTCTTACTGTTGGGGGTTCTATTCGACTTGCCCCTAGTGCTGGTGATGGTTATGGCACTGTAGGTAAGTTGCTTTCTGCAGCTACTACTAACGCTACCTTGGTGCGTAATGCACCCTGCAATATCGGGTTCTTGAGTGCTCACAACCTGAGTGCTGCAGTGAAGTTTCTGAAGATTTACAACAAGGTCACTGCGCCTACGGTTGGTACGGATACCCCTGTAATGGTTATACCTATCCCACCTAACAGCCACGTTGCTGTACCTATCCCAGCTGCAGGTTATCGTCTGTCTGTGGGCATGGGTCTGGCAATCACTGGTGGTGCTGCTGATACTGACACCACTGCAGTGGCACTGAATGATGTCGTCGTAAACTGGGGGTACATCTAATGCGCTTTAAAGCTGATTGCAGCCTTCGGTGGAAACCCTTGGCTGATGCTGTAGGGGACGAAGATGGTGAGGTTGTAGGGGAAATGTCCAGTGATAGTGTTACCACTGTTGATCTGATTTTCCCTTCTTATGGTCAGGTCTGTGGGATACCCAGCACTGAGCTGGAATAAATGAGAAAGCCCCCTACTTGGGGGCTTTTTCTTTGTGTGGATTCACCATGTCCACAGGGAGTGGAATGCCTTGGGCCAGTAACCAGATGAACCAGCGGTTATTGACCTGCTGCTTGGTGTACATCTCACCTTTACGGGTGACATTGATGCCCGGAAAGTATTTGACGTGCATGGCCTCAAAGGGGTCTCGCAGACGATCTAAAGGCACGGCTACTCCAATAGGGAAAGCAGTTGTTCCGCTTCCCGGTAGTTCACACTCTGGGTGATGAGGTTGATGGGGGCCATCTCTGCTACCAGCTTTTTCAGACTGTCGTACAACAGATCGGCGTGTTTAATGCGAGCCAGAATGTTGAGTATCTCTGGTTCGCTCCAGCGGTCTGTATCCACATTCAAGTGGAAAACATTCCCGCTGGGCATTGGGTATAGGAACGTGCTCACGAGAACAAACTCTTGCTTGGGTGTTGTCGTACCTGCTTGGGGTCATGTAGCAGAGACTGCTGATAGGTTCTTCGTTGAAAGAACTGAGCTTGGCTGATCGAGGCATCTCGTTGGATTATTCCCAACAGCTCATCAAGGGCTTCGACGTGCTCATTGGGTTCCAGTAGGGATGCAGCCTTTAACAGTGGCATGCACTGGCTGGTGAGAAAGTGCAGACGCCGTGCTGATTTGAGCAGGGCATACAGTTGCCACCCTTCAATGCTGTGGAGTGGTATGGGTAATTCCACTTCAATGGGCTTTCCATCCACTGAAATGAATAGCCCAGGGTATCGCTGACCTCTTTGTGCGCTCATCGGATCACTTCCCTTTCTCTTTGCCAGCCTTGGCAGGTCAAACACAGGATGACTTCAACACTGTTGAAGAACACTCCGGTGTACCGCCGTTTATGGGTATGGGAGCAGCTGTGTGGGTTCTCTTCACCAGTGAAGACTTTCACCCGCTGCAGCATCTCCAGACGTTTCTGAGCAAGCAGCAATGCTTCATGCAGCTGGCTCATCTCTTCTTTCAGTTGAGGAATGTCCCACTGATCTTTCAGCATGGCTATATCGGTCTGGATGATTTCGATACCTTCAGTCAGTTTGGTCAACGTGGTGAAGCTGTTGAGCATATAGACCGCATAGGTGATCCAGCTGCTTAGGCGTTCAGGGGTAAATGGAAGCATGGGGATTCCTCGAAGTGGGGGCGAAAAAAAGCCGCCCGGAGGCGGCAAAGTTAGTAGCATCGCAGGGTTCAATCAAGCTCATCAAGAGGGGGCAGGCGTTTCTCGATGAGCTTGTAACGACGGTATAGCGCACGCTCGAACATTTGAAAAGAGCGCCCGCCTACGTGAGCAGCCAATGCTACCAGAACAGGCAGGGTTGCCCACTTAGGTAAGTCTTCAGCAATCTTGGGGTAGATGTCGTACATCAGATAGCCGCAGAGGATTGCGGCAAGGAACTCACTGGTAATCCAGATGAGTGTGGCACGTTGTCCAAGGACAATACGTTGAGCAATGGAAATGACGCCGGAGACCGTGCTGATGATCAATGCGCCTAACAAACTCCAGTAGTCGTAATTATTGTGCATCAGAGGGTTCCTAGCTGAGTTATAGACAGGGCAATTCTACTGGCCACTGAGGGTAAGTCCCAAATCAGCGTCGGAACAATCGACGGGAATACTTGGTGAGGTTCTTGGAGATGACTACATCGAGCTTGGCAGCGAAGTCTTCAGCTGCATCTCGATTACACTCCATACCCCGACCGGGTAGCATCCAACAGATGCCTGTTGCAGTTCTCACTGCAGTTAATTCAGCAGAGCCAACGATGATGTTGTCGCTCTGATACTCGAACTCTTCAGACATGCCGCACCCCCAGATAATTGACTGGCTGCATATTACCGTACAGCCAGTCAAATCTGGAAGTTCCTATTGTAATTCAATGCCTTGGATCGTGTTACCGGAGAAACGACTCTCGAACAACTCGATGACAGCGTTGATGTCAGTTGCCTGACACTTGAACTGTTGGTCTTCGTCTGGATCGGACTCGAAGTGAGTCACCAGATAGTTGTTCAGCCCCTGCTCATTGACGACATTCAGGAAAGTTTCCTGCATGCGTTGTTCAATGATCTCAGGGTCAATACCGTTCATGTCATCCGGGGCCACAGTGACCACCGCATAGCCATGTTCACGTAGCGCCTCAATAGCGGCACGAGCGATTTGGGACATACTCATGTTTCCTTCTAGTTCAAGTTTTCAAGGTAGGTTTGGAAGTCACTGTAAATCTTCTCCTCAATATCAGGAGTCAACTTACATTCCAACCACTTGGCAGGGTATCCCTTACGATCCAGAAGATGAAATTCAAACTCCTCTGGTTCAGGTGGGTCACAGTCACCGTACCCACTGCCATAAATCCGCATGGGTTCTGCCTTATGGTAGGAAGTGACTTTGACGATGCAGGGAATGCCGCAGACTTTCGTATGAAACTCCATAGCAGCACCTAATTTGTTGATTGTTCTTTGAGCAAGCACAATAAGCCATCACAGGAGGACTCTTAATGCCCAACTCTCTCTGGGATTCCAAGACGATCTCAGGGCTGTTACAGCCCGCAGCAGACAAATGGAATCGCCTGTCTACTTTCACCCAACGGGCAGACAACATTGCCGAGCAGAACTTTCCGGACAGTGCCCGGGATGCCAGTAGCAAGAATGCTTTCCGGCATGCCCTTGGCACGGGGATGTTGACCCAGGAGTTAGGGGGTGGACCTATCGCTGCCACCATGGCCAAGATGGCTGGATGGGGTTGGGAAGGCTTAGGGGCCAGTCAGTTGATAGACAGTGCCCAACATCGTCTTGATACCAAGCACGACCTGAACGCCAACAATATCGGGGCGTCGGTTGCTACTCAGGCCAAGAGTGAAGCTGAGCTTGTAGCCCGCCTGAAGGCTATGGCTGGCGCTTCAGTAGTCGCTCAACCACCGGGCTTTTTCGAGCAAGGCCGACCGTATATGACACGTACTGAAAAATGAGCCAGATGAATGGGAGCACCAGCACCAGGCTGATTTCACCCATACCACCCCAGTAAAAGGGGTTACCTGCTAGGGGGTGAAAGGGAAACATTTCGCTATGCACCATGGCGTCAAGGAGGATGTGGCTAAGGCCACCTAGGTAGCTACCGAGCAACCAGGCCATAGCTTCTTTTTCGTTGCTTATCCCGGTGAACAGCATCTTCAGTAGGTAGTAGATGAAGCCCGGAATAGACACCATCCCTGCAATAGCCGTAGCTGCAATGAAGCTGTGTGTCTCCGGGCCGTGGAACTCACCCATCTCCAGGCCAAAGGCGTAATAGCCAATGGCACTGGCATCGAGCCAGAGGGTTACCAGGATAAAGGACAGGTTGCTGACCTTACCCGGCAGGAAGTGATTCAGGGGGGCCAGGATGCCCAGATGCAGGGGGGTAATTGGCATAGTCAGGATTCCGCCATAGCCCCTTGGCACGACAATGCGTGCATCAGGGATTCGCCCAGCTCTTGAGCAGCATAGGCATAGGTGAGTGGGGCAGTCAGTTGCAGCCCGTAGACCACAGCAAAACCAGAGCGGTTCTGCCAGAGAGATACGTTGTACTGACCTTCGATTGGGTAGTCAGCCATTAACTTGTAGCGGCGACTGCGCATAATGGCCTCTACCTCCTCCAAAGAAGGAAGATGCGACCGCGAACAACGCTTCATCAGTTGTACTCCAGCGGGCACCAGTCAGGGATGACATTGGTGTGTATGGCATGGACACGACCTGAATTACCCACAGTGGTGGTGTATGGCAGGTCTTCTTTTGCATAACGGCACACAGGCACACAACTGATAGTGCCAAAGGCACCCTTGTGATCCTTGTACTGACATCCAGAGCAGGTCTGTTGCACGATTTTGCGGGCAGTCAGTTCAGACGCCTTGAGGATGTACGGGCCGATGCTGAACTGATTGTGCAGCTCAGTCTCTGTATAGCGAAACTGGTTGCCCATGTCGCTACGGCAGGTGAACACGTAGCCGAGACCCTCTTGCCAGTCCACAGCGACAATGCGGGCGTTGCCAATACGCATACCGTCTTTGGTCATGAGCTGGGTGCCGGGAATCAGTCCTTTTCCCAGGTTCAGGCGTTCAGCCCAATCGGGCAGTGGGTAAATCTCGATTTCCATAATCACCTCGCGGTTAGTTCGATGCGTAATGTTCTTCAGTACCTGCATCGTCGCCCAAGGGGTTGGGCAGGTTGTAGTGGAGGGCCACGGCCTTCAGGCACGGCAAGCCGTACTGGGCGTAGTTATCATCGAAAGCGAAGTCACGGATGCCTTCGTCATCGAGGGCAAACACCCACATGCTGACTACTTCGAGCATCAGATCAGCCGAGATGCCTCGCTTGTCCAGTGCCTTCTCGAAGGCAAAGCCTAGGTCACGGGTCAGCTGTTCCAGCACGGTTTCGCGTTTCCAAGCTTTCGGTGCCCAAGTGGCCTTGAGTTCTTTTTTCGGCGTCAGTCCAATGGACTCTAACTGTTCCAGGGTCATGAACTCGCCTAGACGGGCAAAATCACGCCCATCCATGCAATTGCTGTCACGTTCGATCACTTCTTGCAGAGTTTTCATCACAATTCCTTGAAATAGATGGGGGCATTGCTGCCCCCGGTGGTGTTACTGACCGACCAGCTTGGTCAGCTGATCCAGTTGAGCGTTGCTGATGCCCAGTGCAAGCCAACCTTTCTTGGCTGCTTTCTTCTCGCGGAGAATTGCCTCAGCAATCTCTTTGGTCAGAGGCTGAGTCAACAGCGATTGGATACGCTCACGGGGTGTTGCACCGGTCGGTTTCCATTTGGGTGCCGGAGCTTTCACCACGGCAGGTTGCTTAACTGGGGCTGGTTCCGGCTGGAAGGTTTTGGCTGCGATGCCGATGACACGCTCGGCCTCCTTCTCAGTGATACCCAGACGTTCCCAGCTGACTTTGGCTGCTTTCTTGAAGCCTACCAGACGAGTCGCCGCAGCAATCTGCTCGTTCTCAGTCTTGGCTTCCATGACGGCCACCATCATCTTTTCAGCGTGTTGCTGACGCCCAGACTTCTTGTCACCGATGGATTTGGCCAAGGCCACTGCATCGACTTCAGACGATTTCTTTGCGTCCTGTTCGATGACATCCAACGATTGAGCCTGCACGGTCTCATCGAGCTTTACCTCGGCCAACTGTTCAGTGACTGGGGTAATGATCAGACCACCACCGTAACCTTCGGTGATCTGTACGGTCTCGATGATGCCGACGTGGTTGCCCGCTGCTGCGTTGCCGAGCAGTACAGTGTCCGTCATGGGCTTATTGCGGCATACCAGACTGGCATCTTCAGCCGAGAGCTGAGCGATGATGTGGTAGCCCTTGGCACGCAGCTTACGTGCGTCACGGTGAGGCACCGCGATCACGTCTTCTGGGGCCAGTTTGGCCAGCACAGTCACGTCACCATTGAACGAGTTCAGATAGTCACGGCGGGCCACATGCAGACCGTTGGAGCACTCTTGAGCACGGTTGTGGTCAACCAGCTTTTCATCCATGAAGACATGGCTACCCACTTTCTGGGTAACCTTGCTGGAGTGGCAGTCAACGAACACGCCCGGGGTCTGGGTAGACTTCAGGCGTTTGTACACCAGCACCGAGCCGTCATCAGCAATCGGCAGCTCACCCTTCTGCATGAAGGTCAGCAGGTCTTCGACCGAGTGAGCACGTTTCACCGAGGCGACACGCTCAAAGAAGCGTTGCACACCGATGGCACTACCCAGCTTGAGGGCTACAGCCTGAATCTGGATGTCGAGTTTCTCGACCCCAGAGATCAGAGCACCCGTGCTGGGCATAACGGCCACAACGGTTTCAGAGTCGGTCATCGGCTCGTGGAACTTAGCCGAGTCAGCAGGAATGGCGTTGGCCATGATCTCGCTGACGGCATCTTGAGCCTTGGTGTTGTCTGGCTGCATGACCATGTTGTTGCCATCTTCTTCTGGCGCTTTTGGGGGAACTTCCCCAATAGTGAAGATGTCCACCGGCTCATGTAGGGGTGGTACAGCACCAGGATCAAGCTCTTCCAGTTTCTCCAGCAGCCCTTTCAGGGACGACTTGAGTACACGGAAGAAACGGATGAAGCCTTTGGTTTGATCCTGCACATTTTCATAGTGCGGCAAGGCCACCAGATAGGTGGTTTCCAGATCAAAGTAGTTGTTGGCTTCGAGAGCTGGCACCAGCTTGGCTACCAGATCACGAATGCGTGGATCACCTTGAGGGATGACAAGGGTACTGCCATCCTGTTTGTACATCGTCAGCTCGCGGGTATCTACCACGGCTGCAATGATGCGGATTACTTCACTCATGCGATGTTCCTTATTTCAGTACCATACGAAGCATTTCGTAGGTAGCGGTGAGTTGAATGGAGTTGGGGGAGTAGCGTTCCAAGTTGGTACAAATTGTCCCGTTAGCAATCAACGGGTACATCGGGCTAAGTTCCATCTTGTTGATAAGGGCCGCAAGACTCCGGTTTGGTTTGATTTTCTGCACCAACTTTTCCGCTTGAGGGAATCGACGGAAATCTGAACTGATTTTACTGGCCATTTGAATAATGGTAGCAGCGTCAGTATCAATGTGGAGGCGGATACCAAACTCTTTAAGCAGTGTCGGGTGGTAGCACATACGCTTGACGATTTTGTTTGCACCATAATCGTTGTAGCTATAAAAGTGTGCCCCTGCCAGATAACGCTTAAAGTCTGGAGAGTTCACCAACACATTGTCGATGTACTCATAAATGAATGCGTCCAATGCTGGAACTCCTTTTTGTTCCAACTTAGTGGCTTGAGCTGCAGTAACAACTGCAATCTTTTCGCCCCACATGGAATGGATGTAGCGTGATACTTCTTTGCTGTAATAGTTAAGTGCTTCAGAGTTGTCGTTTTTGGGACGCAACACTACCCATGCAATAGGGTCAGAGACCATATCTTCTGGGGTGAAAACTTCCCGAGCACGAGACAACAAGAAGTTCCTGTCTGTACTGGAATAACTTTGAGCCAGTGTCAGATAAGTGTCTTTCTTCTTCTTGGGCTTAACTTCCGGATCAGGAAGAACAGTACCGTCAGCAGCTATTACCGGCTTACGAGTAACTTTCACTCGCTCAGGGAAATAGGTTTCTACTGCATAGTTCAACTCTTCCAACATCAGTTGGGCAGCCACAGTTTTCAACTCTGCATCTTTACCTGAACCCACCAACATCACGTAGGTATAACCGTGCTTATAGCGGGTCTCTTCTTTGAGATATTTTTCAACCTCACGAATGTTACGGGCAATAATCGCATTCTTCTGAAAGAAGATATTGAGATTACTGTTATGAACGAACGCCCCCATCATGGAGGTATACATGGAACCTTCGTAAT
>JACCDZ010821937.1_pt1 | contig 19982 bp, 18 predicted proteins | sample 7449551 | NCBI WGS metagenome assembly JACCDZ01 (sample SAMN15323452, study PRJNA562643) | freshwater metagenome | isolation source: river surface water | place: USA:Blue River Watershed | collected 2017-08-18
GATAGTCATACAATAGCCGAAAGGTAAAAGCTATCCGCCGTTCTTTCTGACGGTTTCGAACCTCTTGACGCCCCTTTGGGTTTCTTAATCGAAAAAACAGAAAGGAGTTCCAGTCATGGACTTAGTTCAATTAGTACAAGTTAATAACGGTCAAGCCGTTACAACATCAATGCAAGTGGCGGAATATTTTGGAAAGCGTCATACTCATGTATTGGACAAAATCAAACAGCTAATAGACGATACGCCAAAAGATTTTGCAGAGCCGAATTTTAGGCTTTGCTTTAAAATCAATCAGTTGCAAAACGGAAAGCCACAAGCATATTACGAAATAACAAAAGATGGTTTCGTATTGTTAGCAATGGGCTTTACTGGCAAAAAGGCAATAGAGTTTAAAATAAATTACATTAACGCCTTTAATCAAATGGCTGATTTTATTAACGGCAAAAGCCAAACACTTACCCAACAGTTACACCAAACTCAACAAACCTATAAGCTAGAGTTTCAAAACGCAAGCATTAGCGGAACTACACTAGCAAAGTGGAAAAGGATTAAAAAGCAGCTAACTATTGAAATGGTTCGCATAACTAAAGAGATGCAGCTAATTTTGCCTTTTGTTGAATTTGAAAGTAAGGCGGTGTGATATGAGAAAATTTAAAGTAGAGTGTTTATCCTCTGATGCCGTAAAACCACCGACTCCAGGCGGTGGATATAAGGCAATTGCTTAACTCTATAAGATTTGCTATACTCATATCACTTATATTTAATTTTGGGTCATTAGTTTAATCGGTTAAAACACTCGACTCATAATCGAGCAGATGCGTTGGGTTCAAGTCCCCCATGACCCACCAAGTTTTAGGATGGTAAATCAGTCAAGGACTTAGAACGACTGCTAATCGTTTCGCTTTACATAGTAGGGTGTGGTGCAAGTCCACTGCTATCCGCCAATTTATGCCGATATCAAAATTCTGATATCGGTTTTTTATTGCCTAGAGAAAAACCATGATAAACGCAATCGCCACAAAAGCTATCAGCAAAGCATTTGACAAATCGCTTAGAGATGCGGTATTGCCGTTTACTGGCAGCCGTAAAGGGTTTGGTGGTGATGATGGGGTCTATGACCCAATTCGAGATGAGTTTGTGAATCCAACAGGAGAAACAAATGACATTACTTATACAGGTAGAGGCACTTTTGGCAAGTTTAGCAGTCAAGAGTTGGTAAGCAATGGTATAGATATAAAGGATACTAAGCTCACTGCATTGGTTGCAGAAGTAAGTGAAATTCCAAAAGTAGATGATGAAATAACCTTTACTAGATTGGGAACAGAAGAAAAATTACGCATTATGTCTGTATGTGTGGATAACGCACAAGTGGCTTATACAGTGCAACTTAGGGGGATGTGATGGCGTGGGATTTGTCTTATATCACTAAGCAAGTGGAAGAACAGGCGGTAGAACACGTCAAGGCGATAGCGGCAGATATAGCAGAAGGCATTAGAGCAACAACGCCAATCGATACGAGTAGGCTAATTTCCAATAATAATTTTTCAACCATCGCACCCGATTATAATTTTGAAGAAAATAAATTTTTAGGTCGTGATGGTGCATACCGTCAAATGATGGCGGAAGTTAATCAGATTAAAATATTGCAGGATGTGTGGATTGTTAATGAAACGCCATACGCGCACGATATCGAAATTGGCAATTCAAAATTTGCACCGTATGGGGTGTATAGAACTGTATTGCCAAATGTGGCTATGAAGTGGGGTTATTAACAATGAGCCTAGAAACAATCAGACAACTAGCAAGCAAGCGATTTGCAGAATTTCAAGGCTTGCCCGACAGCGCGAAGTTTTATCCTAACTTAAAAGATGTAACCGCGCCTAAGACTGGTGTATGGTCGCGTTTTCGCATTGAGCCGGTTTTGCGCTATGTATCAAGCATTGGCAGTGCGCCATGTAGTAGGCGTAACGGCTCAATCGTCATTGAGTTGTTTGACCGCTTAGACGCAGGAACGGCAAATATTATCAAGGTGGCGGATGCCCTGGAACAATGGTTTAGTTACTACCAAGTGGAAAATCTTTGGCTTGGTGCTGCTAAAACCTACCTTGACGGACAAACCGAACTACAAGGCGAGCGGAGCGGTATGGATAAGCAAAAAACCATTGTCTATGCCGTGCGCGTCTATATCCCTTTTGAATATGACGAAAACTAATTTTTAACCTAACCAATAGCCACCTTTTACGGTGGTTTTTTAATGCCTAATTTTATCAACGCCCCTTGATGGGGTTTTTTCATGGAGTAAAAATCTTATGTCAAGAGGTACTAAGGTGGTGCTTAACTATGCTCCACAAACTGACATAGCAACAAAGCCCATTACTGAGTGGAAGAATTTGCCTTACAAGTCTGAAGGTTTAGACCACAAGGTAGAATTAACCGACAGTGAAACGATTGTTGATTCTCGTATTAAAACCGCAGGTGTGCCAACAAAGGCTACTGTTGAAGGCGATATCGAGGTTGAATTTGCTAAAAGCGCATTTGATGACCTAATCGAAGCGGCAGCAGGCAATCTGTGGGCGACAAACAAACTTGTTTTTGGTGGTAACGTACAAAAAATGTTTGCCATTGAAAAGGCATTCTCTGATGTTGCGGTATATCACTATTTTAAAGGTATGCGTGTCAATACATTCAAGTTAGATATTCCAGAGCAAGGCTTTATTGGCGCAACATTTGGCTTTACAGGTCAAGGTTATGAGACAGGCGCAGCCGCCTATTCAGCCACACCTACTGCAACGTCAATGGCGCAAAAAGCGTCAAGCATCACGGTAGGCGATATCAAGATTAATGGCTCAAGCCTTAAAGGGGCCGCTTGTGCAACTGCCTTTAGTTTTGAGTTAAACAACAATATTGATTCTGCGCCATGTTTAGGCGGTGGTTTATACCCACAGAATTTGCTTGAAATGATGGCAGATATCACAGGCTCAATGACGCTTGAGTATGCGACAGTGGCGCAAGGCTATCTAAACACTCAAATAACAGGCACGCCTATTGCGATTGAAGCCACTATCAATACGCCCGATGGCTCAAGCTATGTATTGACCGTTCCTAAGGCGCAGATTAGCGGCAGCCTACCAACAGGCGGTAAAGACCGAACGCGAGCAGAGTTATCATATACCGCAATTGCTGATGTGCCAGCAGATGCACCATTTATCACTCGTACATTAAAACCATAAGGAAGTAACACATGGCTTTTTTAGTAAAGAAAAATAACTTTTTGGACTTAAATAAAACCAAGTCACAAAAATTTACCCATGAATCTGGACTTGAGTTAACGCTCAAGTCTATTTTTACCCCAAACTTTCAAAAAGCATGGGATGCCATCGGTACGAGCTTTGAAAAAGAGAGCGAAAAGCCGTTGACAGGTGCGTTAATTGCGTCAATCAGTGATGATACGTTGACGCGTGGACAAGCCACAGCCCATGCGATTGCTGAATTTTTGGTTGATGACTGGAACGCGGTTGATGAAAATGAAGAAAAATTGCCTATCAACGCAGATAATCTATTCCAGGTGATTGCCAATATCCCCGAGGATAGCCTTGCAACGCTCAAAAATGGCGAAAAAGAATCTATCTTTGATTGGATTTTTAAGTCAGCCAGTGAAGTGGCGAAGTCAATCGCAGAAACGATTGATACTACCAAAAAAAAGCCATCGAACGCTACCAGTGGGAAAAAGAGTACGGAAGCCTAACCAACTTTGAACGTGAAGTCATGGCGCATATTGGGCTTGACGTACCTGTCGAGCCACAAAGCAATTACGAAGTTTATGCCGTGATTAACACGTTTTATCTTGCTAATCGCGGGCGCGGTTATCTTAGCGGTATGGCGGTATCACCATTGCCGCTAAGTGTGCGTGATATCAATGATGTACTAGCCGCGCACCCTGTCATGCTTGAGCGTGACGTGCTAGACGCTTGTGTGTTTGCGCTTGATGATATTTATTTATCAGAATCCAATGAGAAGGCAGAGAAGGCAAGCGAGGATAACACAAATTAACATCATGGCAACTTTTTTTGATTTATTTAACACCAAGCCGCCTAATAAGCGGCTTTTTTATTGACTAAGGATTTTTATATGGCAAGCGGCTTAAGCATTGTTATTGATACCCGAAACGCTGAATTGAACATTAAAAACCTTAATCAAGCGTTAGAACGCCTTGAAACGCAAGGTAACAGCGTTGCCAACATGATGCGTAATCTAGGCGGTGCAAACCCATTTGCAGGGCTTACCACGTCTATCACGTCATTAAAAGATAGTTTTAATGAGTTTGCTGGCTCGACAAATACCGCAAAAACAGCTATCAAAAATCTAGCCGATGGCTTTACTAGCGCAAAAACAGCCATTGATAACGCAACCACAGCTAGCAATGCGTTTAACGATAGTGTTAAGAAAGTCTATACTTCGGCAGACATACTGACTAACAAGATTGGCGCACTCAATGGCGGCTTTACTGTATTAAGCCAAAAAGCCGATACCGCCTCATCAGCACTTAGTAGATTTGCCCAAAATGCAACAACTACTAGCAGTAGCATGGGTGGGCTAATATCACAATCGCATACGCTTGCCCAAAATATGGCTAATATGGGCGCAACTAGCAACACAGGTGCAAACAATACAGGCACGGCATTAGCGCGTGTAAATGGCGCATTGTCTAACACACAAGCGCAGATGAATGGCTTTAACAACACCGCTCGCAACACACAGAATACATTTAATCAGTTTAACGCGAATATCCATAACACACAAAATAACTTTACCCAGTTAAACAACAACGTCAATTTGACAAGAAATAGCTTAACCGCATTGTCTAGCGTGGTGACAAACAATACCACAGTCATTAATAACTACAGTCGAAGTGCCGTATCCGCTGCTCAATCAACTGCAATATTCCAGCGTTCAGCGCATGGACTTGAAGCGACATTAATGCGCCTACAAACGCTCATGACAGGCGGATTGTTTGGCATGGCTGCATTGAGTATCGCTAAAACGGCTGATGCCATGCAGGGGCTTGAAAATCAAGTGCGCCTTGTAACTCAAGGTGAAGAACAGCGAGAAGAAGTGCAGCGTAGGTTATTGGTCATTGCCAATAAAAACTATAGCGATATCGAAGCGGCCACAGGTAGCTATCAGCGCAATGCGTTTGCTCTAGCACAGCTAGGCAAATCGCAAATGGATGTACTTAACTTTACCGATGCTTTAAGCCTTGCCATGCGGACAGGTGGGCGTTCAATGGTTGAGCAAAAATCAGCCGTGTATCAGCTATCACAAGCAATGGGCGCAGGGAAATTAATGGGCGACGAGTTCCGAGCCTTATCTGAAAATGCCCCGATTATCTTAAAATACATTGCTAAAGAGATGGGCGTGGCTCAAGGTGCGCTAAAAGAATTAGGTAGTGAAGGCAAAATCACGTCTGAAATCATCTATAACGCCATGATGAAAGCGCGTCCCGAAATGGAAAAGATGGCGCAATCATTACCAATCACCATGTCGCAAGCATGGCAACAGGTCAATAACAGCTACAAAACATTTGTAGATAACTTTATGAATGGCACAGGCGGTATAAGTCAAGGTATCGCCAGTATGTTGCAAGGTATCGGCAAAAACTTTGATACGCTTGCTAATACTGCAATGGTTGGCGCAGGTCTTGCCTTTGTTCAATTTGCAAGCAAGGTGGATATTGCAGCAAAAGCGACAGCCATATTTAATGCCGTAGTCAGTGCTAATCCATTTGTACTAGCTGCAACCGCAGCGATTGCCGCAGGTTCTGCTATTTATGGTTTTGGCAATACTGTTAATTACGTTAGTGGTGCATTAGGGCAATTTGTCAGTAATGTAACTTCAATTTTTGGTGGTGTTAATACAGCTACACAGACAAGCGCAGCAAATACAGAGCAAACTTATAGTCAGATGTTTGCAAATATGTCAACGCAAACCGATAGCTTTACCGCTAACGCTACAGCCACGATGAACACCGCATTTGGCGGACTATCCACCACCATGAGCGCATTTGCTCAAGATGCCCAAAACGCAAATAATGCAGCATCGTTCAGCTACCAGTCATTGGGTAACATTATTACAGCAGGTGTTGTAGTGGCATTAGGTAAGTACATTGCTACTGCATTGGCGGCTAACGGCTTAACACTAGCTAACGCAGCCGCAATGGCAAGTAGTACGGTATCTACACTTGGCGCAACAGCAGCGCAAATGCGATATAACGCCATGATGAGCATGACTTTGGTTACGGTACGTGGCGTAGTGGCAGTGCAAGGCGCGTGGAATTTAGCACAGCGAGCAGGCATGGCAATAACAACTGCCAGCACTGGGTTAATGGCTGTATTAAATACGCGTATTACCGCATCAACTGTCGCCACAGGTGCGTTGCGTGCGGCACAAGCAGCAGGCGCGGTCACGATGGGCGCATTTGGCGCAGTAACTAACGTAGCAACCGTTGCGGCTGGTGGTTTGACTGGCATTGTTCGTGTACTTGGTAATGTGATTAAAAAACACCCATTGATGGTATTAGCAAGCGTTCTATTTGGTGTTGTTGCATCCACCGAAGGGTTGGAAGGTGCAATGAAAAGTTTAGGCGATGCTATCGGTATCATTGGGGGTATTCTTGGTGACTTTGTAAATTTTGGCGTTAAACAATTTGGAAATCTACTAACAGGCGCGATTGATTTTACCGTAGGGCTTTTCAAAGGTTCAAAAGATAGTACGTTTAAATCCAAAGATGCGTTCAAGGACTTTTTTGGCAATACTGAAAAAGGCTTTGTTGGTATGTTGCAGCAAGTTGCATCGGTTATGGATGGCGTAGTTAAAGCGATTATTGCAGCAACCCACTATAGTTTTAGTTCGGTGTATAACGCTTATCTAAAATCGCAAAACCTAGTCACACGTTTTAAAAACTTTGTCACTGGCAGCTCAGATGCTGAGACCATTGTTCAAGACCCAACATGGCAAAATTCATGGGCATACGCAGAGCAAAAATGGGGTGATAAAGCGCGTATTGGTGTTGACGGCTATATTGCACAGCAAAAAGCGGAACAAAATGCGGCTAACTATGCAGCAAGCAAAGGTTTAGGCAACAATCCTAATTTATACAACCCGATTGACCCTAACGCAAAGCCGCCTAGCAGTAGTGATAGCGATACAAAAAACAAAAAGAAAAAAGCGCATGATTTGTTAAAAGGTGAGATTGCGGACGCTATCCAATGGGCTGCTGCTGACTTAAAAATCAGACCTAATGACTTAGCAGCCGTGATTTCTTTTGAGACAAGTGGGACGTTTAGTCCTGCTGCAAAAAATCCAAAATCATCAGCTACTGGCTTAATCCAGTTTATGGAAGATAAGTATAAATCTTATGGCTACACCCGTAATGAGTTTGCTGCTTTGGGCGTAAATGAACAAATGAAATATGTTGTTCAATACCTAAAAGGTCGCGGTATCAAGCAAGGCAGTGGATTAGGCGATGTTTATGACGCGGTTGCAGGATATGGCTATAGACGCGGCTCAAAAGCCTATGAACTTAACCGTAAATGGGATGCTAACCGCGATGGTTATGTTGCCAAAGGTGAAGCAGTAACAGCTAAGGCGTTTCAGCCGCATATAAAAAACTACTTCCCCAATGGCATTAACTTGCAAGATGTTGGTAAGGTTGAGACTGACTTAGCAAAAAATCAAGCCGCCTTAGATAAAGCGCGCGAGGATTACATTGCGAGTATCGCCACAGGTGAAGCCAAGATTAATACGCAGCTCAATAAAGCTATTGCTGATTTGCCTAGCAAAGGTTTTAGCGGTCAAGCACTTGAAGATGAGAAAAAACGCTTAACCGAGGAAGCAGAGCTTGATCGTCTTTTGTCTAGTGAAACCAATCGTCAAAAACTTGATGAATTGATGGCGGTACATAAAACCAAGAAAGACCAAATCCTTGATGAAAGCTACTTGCAAGGCTTGACTATTGCTGCTGATGAAAGCAAGTCAAGAGAGCAGCGTAAAGCTGAACTTGAAGCATTAGATGTTGGCACGAAAGAAAAAATCCGTCTGAATGATATCGCTAACAAATACGAACTTGGCAAAATTTGGGCATTTCGCAAAACATCTAGCGAGTTAATCGCTGATGAGTGGAACGAAAAGATGGATGCGCTACGAGAATATACAGGTGAGTATAAAGAGGAGTGGCGTAAGGCTTACGAGGAACAAAGAAAGATAGCGTTAGAGAATGACAAACTGGTTAATCAGCAAAAATTGCTAGATATCAATGTTGAAAATCTAACAGATATCGACCTTATTAATAAGCGGGCCGAACTAGAACAAAAGATATTAGACAATACACCTAATATTTCGCCAGATATGTATAAGGCTCAAAGTGCAGATATTTTGCGTAAGCAAAATAATAGCATTTACGATACGCGCAAATCAGCCAATGACGGCTACATGAGTACCTATTTTGACCTATACGGACAAAAGGACAAGTATGACGCTTACAAAGGTGCTGACGATAAGCGTATCGCACAAAATGACGCGGTACAAAAGGCGTTAGACGCAGGCATCATTCAGCATGAGGAATACTACCAAACGCTAAAAGATATTGACGCGCAATATGTGGCGAGCAAGCAAGCTATTTTAGTAGGCGGCTATCAATCAATCTTTGGCTCGATGACTAGCTTAATGTCGGCATTTGGTGGCGAGCAGAGCCGTGCTTATCGCATCATGGCAAATATCGAAAAAGGCTATGCCTTATACAGTGCGTTTTTAAGTGAGAAGGTAGCACTGGGTAAAGCATGGGCATCTGCACCATTTCCACAAAATTTAGTGGCAGTTGCAAAGGTTGCGCTTGAAAGCTCTAGCATTATCGGTGCGATTACAGCATTTGCACCCAAAGGCTTTAGCACAGGCGGTTACACTGGCAATATGGGTGTGAATGATGTTGCCGGTGTGGTGCATGGCAAAGAGTATGTGTTAAACGCGGCAGCCACTAAGCGTATTGGGGTTGATAATCTTAACGCCATGAATAAGGGCGCAAGTATCGGCAACAACAACGTATCAGTCAATGTCGTAGTCAATGCTGACGGCTCAAGCGATGTGCAAGCTAATGCACAAATGGGTAAACAGATGGGTGATGCTATCAAAGCCGCAGTGCTACAGACAATCGTACAAGAGAAACGACAAGGGGGCTTATTATCGCGATAAAAACATTCACTTGGGATATTGACGCAAGCAGTAGCGAGAACACGGCTCACAGCGTCAATAAGGTGCAATTTGGCGATGGGTATGAGCAGGTATCAAGTTTTGGAATTAACAATACGCGTAAAGCGTGGCAATGCTCAATGCAAGATTATAAACCCATCGTAGATGATATCTATAACTTTCTAGACTCAACTCAAGCGGTTGAGCCTTTCTTCTTCCAACCAATCAAAACGGAACAGGGATTCACCGTGCGACTAGTCGGCGAGATTAGCCGTCAGAAAATCGGCGGAAACGTGTGGAAGATTTCCTTCAACCTTGAACAAGCTTTCATTTAGGAGTAATCATGGCAATACAGCGAATAAACCTAGGCACAGCCCCATCGGGCGTGGGCGGTGATACGGAGCGGTCAGCGTTTAAAAAAATCGATGATAACTTTGGAGATTGGGGCAATGCAGCAAGTCGCATAGTTGGCAAAGAAGGCGGAAACCTAATGGAAACAGGTGCTTTTGGGTTTGGAGGAAATGGGACATTTTATAATCAAACCAAAACCTCTGATATAAAAACTGTTTTAGGAAGCCGCACTCAAATCTTTAGAACGGAAAATAATACAGCTTTAACACATCAATACTCGCCATCGATTTATCTGTCAACGGGAAATACTTTTGCCACTATTTGTTGTGGTTACTACGGGCAAGGGGTAAGAATAGCGGGATGGCAAACAAACGGCTTATACGATGATAATCTTGCTATTTATGATTTATACCATAAAAAATCAGTCGAAATCTACAACACAACAACCGCCTCAAGTCCGAATGTTTTTGTCACACCAAGCGGCGAATTGCAACGCTCGACCTCATCTGAACGCTATAAAAAAGACATTGAGCATATCTCGCTAAACGACCAACAGTACCAAGCAATCCGTAAGGTCAAGCCGATTGCGTATAAATCCACCACCGAGGTCGATAACCCAAATTGGACATTTCAGTCATTTTCGGCTGAAGAACTTGCCAAAGCCTCACCCACGCTTGTGCTGTGGGAATATGAAGAAACTGTCATTGATGAAGGCACAGGTTTACAAGTTACACGCCCACTCGCACAACGCAGACCCGCAGGTTTAAATCTTAATGGTATCGTGGCGTTACAGCACGCTATCAGCCTGAAACAAGCTGATTTAATCGATGCTCAAGCCAAGCAAATTAAAGACTTAACCAAGCGTATCACGGCATTGGAGGCAAAATGAGCCAAGGTTACATCGCATTTTTAAAGCCTCGCAATGCCTACGAGCGTATGACCGCTTTACTTGATGGCGGTAAATTTTGCCATGTCGAGCTGATGATTGAACAAAATCCCGACGGCACATGGCAGACTATTTCAAGCCTACCCGATAGTGGGGTGCGCTTGCGAAATGTCACGTTACAAGGCAAGCATTGGGTAAAAATCCCCGTCGAAGTTGATATCGACTACTGCAGAGCATGGTACGCCCTACACACAGGGCAAAAATACGACTGGGTCGGACTGGCAACGACCAAAATCCCGTTTATCAATGGGCATAAAGGTAAATGGTTTTGTAGTGAGCTGGTCGCTACTTTGCTTAAACTTAAAAACCCACAATCGTGTGGTATACAGGATCTATACAATCATGTTAAACGCTGATTTTCAAAAGTTATCCGTCCTTGGTATTGTTACGCTATATGAGCTCGATGCTACACGCCTGGGCGGTGGCATATTGCGGTGGCATGGGCATATCGGGCACGAGGATTGGCAGCGGATTTATCAAACGGTTGACAGTGATAAATGGCACGCGGATAGCAGTAATATCAGTGATACCGATACGCAGATTTATCGCAATATCATCTGGCAAGGCAATGTTTATACGCCAGTTGCCATACAGTCAGACGGGCTTGAGATGCGCAGCGATGGCAAAGCGTCAATGCCTAGCCTAGCGATTGCTAACACGTTAAATGGCATTAATGGGGCAATGTCTGCCTTGTGTCTGCATTTTAATGACTTTGCAGGGGCAAAGCTCACTGTTATCACCACACTTGCTAAATACTTGGACGCAACTAATTTTGCCAATGGCAATCCATCGGCAGCCAACGAATACAAACAGCAGATTTGGTATGTCGAGCAAAAAACAGGCGAGAACCACAGTCAAGTATCATTTGAGCTGTCAAACCCCGTGGACTTTGAAGGCGCAAAAATCCCATGCCGCGAGATTACCAATTACTGCCACTGGTGCGTTACAGGGCGGTATCGCAAAGAGGAGTGTTCATACATGGGTAGCGCAATGTTTACCGAGCGAAACGAGCCTACCAATAACCCCGCGCTTGATAAATGTGGCGGCACAATCCAATCCTGCAAAATCAGATTCGGTGAAAACAACCCATTGCCGTTTGGCGGATTTCCGAGTAGTAGTTTGAGCAGCTAAAAATGAAACTTACTAAAAAACTCAAAACAGCGATATTAAACCATGCAAAAGCAGAATATCCGCGTGAGTGCTGCGGTCTATTAATATTAAATGGTAACTATATCCCCTGCACCAATCAATCTACCCTGGACAGCCAGTTTGTTATCAGTCCGCAAGATTATGTAGCAGCCAGCGAGCAAGGCGAGATTGTCGCTATCGTGCATAGCCATGCCGATGGCTCAAGCGCAGCTAGTGAAGTCGATAAAGCGCAAATGGCATTGCATGGCTTACCATGGGTGATTGTCGGTTATCCACAGGGCGATTTTGCTATTCATCAACCTACTGACTACACAGCCGCACTACTAGGACGCGAGTATTATCATAGATTACAAGATTGCTATAGCTTATGCCGCGATTATTATCATCGTGAGTGTGATATTAGACTTAGCGATTATGTACGTGATGATTGTTGGTGGGAGTTAAAAGACAACCCTAGCCTGTATCTTGATAACTTTAAAAAAGAGGGCTTTATTGAGATTGACCCCGCCATAACACCTATGCAGAAACATGACGCGATTTTATGCCGCGTAGGTCGCACAGAACACGTTAACCATGCCGTAATCTATCTAGGTGATGGGCAACTGACAAGCGAGCAAACGTCTAGTGTGGTCGGTGACAATATCATTTTACATCACCCTTATGGTCGCTTGTCTGTGCGTGAAATATGGGGCGAAATGTGGGCTAAACGTGCTGTCGTATATTTGCGACATAAGGACTATTTGTGAAAACGATTAAACTCCACGGCATTTTATGGTAAAATATATACATTATTTTAATACTATGATTAGCTTATGAAAAAAATATCTCAACTAGAATGGATTAGAAAAGCACAAGAAGTACATGGGTATACATACGATTACTCTAAAGTTAATTATTTAAACTCTAGGAGAAAAGTAACAATAATTTGCTGTGAGCATGGAGAGTTTGAGCAGTTAGCAAACTCCCATCTACAAGGCAAAGGTTGTCAAAAATGTTGGTATAAAAAAAATGGTATTGCTAGGAACTCTAACACAGAAGAATTTATTAATAAGGCTATAAAAGTACATGGCGATAAGTATGACTACAGTAAAGTTGTATATAGCAAAGCGATGGAGAAAGTATTAATAACGTGCAAAATACATGGGGATTTTAGCCAGTTACCATCACACCACTTAAGTAATCATGGGTGTCCAATATGCGGAGATACCGTCAGAAGTAATACTGATGATTTTATTAAAAGGGCTAAAGAAGTACATGGCAGTAGATACGATTATTCTTTTGTTGATTATGTAAAAAATTCATCAAAAATAAAAATAATATGCAGCAAGCATGGTGTATTTGAGCAATCAGCAATAAATCATATATCACAAAGACAAGGGTGTCCAAAATGTGCTAAAAACAAAAAACCATCTACCGAGGAATTTATTGATAGGGCGCGAATAGTACATGGCGATAAATATAAATACAGTAAATCTATATACCATTCGAGCAGTAAAAAAATAATAATAACGTGCAAAATACATGGGGATTTTAAGCAAACCCCTAATTCTCATTTGAATGGGGCAGGATGCTCAAGATGTGCAACAAGAGGGTACAATAAAACAAGATTTATTAAGCTATCAAAGTATTCTGTTTTATATATTATTAAATGTTTTAGTGATAGCGAAGTATTTTACAAAATTGGAATTACTACAAAATCAATAAGAGAGCGTTTTTTAAATCCAAAAATACCATACGAATTTGAAATTGTAGCTAGTGTTAAATCTGATTCTGGTCGCATATATGACTTAGAAAAGAAACTGCACAAGATGTTTGGGATTGCATCTTATAAACCAATGAAAGATTTTAGAGGAAAATCAGAATGTTTTTTATTAGACGAAAATCACATGAAAGAAATTTCAGAGGTTATTTTTTCAGAGGTTTATTAATATGCTAAAAGTAGTGCAACTCCACGGCATCTTGGCTAAGAAATTTGGGCAGTTTTTTAAACTTGATGTACAGACAGCGCGTGAAGCTACTCATGCGATTGCTTGCCAAAATAAAGAATTTAAACGCTTTATGTTAGAGAGCGACAAGTTAGGCTTAAAGTTCGCGGTGTTCTTGGGGCGAAAAAATATCACTGAAAATGATATTGATAACGTAACCGATACCGATGTCATCCATATTGTACCGCGCATTGTGGGTAGTGGCGGCAGTTCGTTTAATTGGCTGCAAGTGGTGGCAGGTGCGGTGCTAATAGGCGTTGGTGCGTTTACGTTTGGCGCAACAACAGCAACAGGCGCAGCACTCATCGGCGCAGGGATTGGGATGTTTGTAGGTGGTGTGGCAGGGCTATTGATGCCAACTCCACAAATGGATAAGCAAGACCCAGACGGCAATCGCGCAAATAAAGGCTTTGGCAGTGCAGTCACTACCGTATCGCAGGGCAATCCAGTGCCGATATTGTACGGTGAGCGCGAGATTGGCGGATTTTACGCAAGTGGTGGTATTTACGCAGAAGATGCGATGTAAGGACTAAAGATGATTAAAGGCGCAAAGGCAGGACAACAATCGCAACGACAACCAGTTATCGCTAAAGACAGTGCTGCATCTATCAGTTATCTTAAAATCCTATACGGCTTGTCAGAAGGTGAGATTAGCGGCTTGGCCAACGGGGCAAAATCTATCTATCTTGACGATACGCCATTAATTGACGATAACGGCAATCCAAATTTTAAAGATGATAACGGCAATCTAGCGGTAACGTGGGATTTTCGCAGTGGCACAAATGACCAAGAATATATTAAAGGCTTCCCGTCAGTTGAAAACGAGACAAACATCAATGTCGAATTAAAAGGCGGTACGCCATACGTCAAAACTGTGACTAACAGCCAGCTATCGGCTGTGCGTTTGCGCTTATCGTGGGCTGCATTGCGTAAGCAAGAAACCAACGGCGATGTGAACGGCATTACCATTGAATACGCGATTGACCTATCTACAAATGGCGGGGCTTATCAGCAAGTTTTACTCACTAAAGTCAGTGATAAAACATCGGCTAAATATGAGCGCAGCCATCGTATTGACTTGCCGCGCGGCAGTACTTGGAATATCCGTGTGCGCCGCCTAACGCCTAATGCGACAAGCGATTTAATCTCAGACAAAATGTATGTCGATGCGATTACCGAGATTATTGACGCTAAATTACGCTATCCCAACACTGCCATGCTAGGCTTACAGTACAATGCCGCCACTTTTAGCAACATCGCTAAATTAGCCGTGCGCTGCAAAGGTAAAATCATCTCAGTGCCTAGCAATTATGACCCTGTAGCACGTACATACAACGGTATTTGGAATGGTACATTTAAGCAAGCGTATAGCAATAACCCTGCATGGGTGTATTACGATATCTGCACCCAATGGCGGTATGGTTTGGGTAATAGACTCACGGCAGCAATGATTGATAAATGGTCATTGTACGCGCTGGCCCAATACTGCGATGAAAAAGTCAGCGATGGCAAAGGCGATCAAGAGCCGCGTTTTACGGTCAATGTTTATTTACAAGCGCAGCAAGATGCGTTTGCGGTTTTGCAATCACTGGCGGCTATCTTTCGTGCGATGAGTTATTGGCAGGGCGAGCAAATTGTACTTGATGCAGACTTGCCGAAAGACCCTGTTTACACTTTCAGCCGCGCTAATGTGGTCGATGGTGATTTTAGCTACACAGGCACACGAGCGCGAGACCGCCACACGATTGCAAAAGTAGCATGGGATAACCCTGAGCAGAAGTTTAAAACCGAGTATGAGTTTGTCCGCGATGAAGCCGCGATTGCCAAATACGGCGTTAAAGTGCTTGATTTGTCGATTGTGGGCTGCACGTCACAAGGGCAAGCGCAACGTGCAGGATTGTGGGCGCTCAAGTCTGAGCAATTAGAGACACGCACCGTCACGTTTAAAACTGGTTTAGACGGCTTTATCCCCACTGTGGGCAGCATCATCAATGTGTCGGACGAAGTACTTGCAGGTCGTGCGACCGGTGGCCGTGTGTCTGCTGTTTCTGCTGATTTGCTAACCGTCACTGTTGACCGCGATGTTGTGGTCAATGTGGGTGATACGCTTATCGTTAATGCGGACAATGGCAAAGCGCAAAGACGCATTGTATCAGCCGTCAATGGTCGTGATATCACGGTGTCTGTGGCATTTAATGGCGTATCATCTCAAAACGTGTGGGCGGTAGATAGCAGCGATTTAAAAACGATGCGCTTTAGAGTACTATCTATCAAACAAGATGATGTGACGTTTACTATCACTGCGTTACAGCATGAGCCACAAAAGTATGACGCGATTGATTACGGTGCAATCGTTGAGCAGACTGCAATCAGCATCATCAAACCTAACATCATTGACGCGCCTAAAAATGTTGCAATTACTCAGCGTAACCGTGTCGAGCAAGGGCAAAACATCACCACCATGCTTGTGTCTTGGGAGCAAGTCTCAGGTGCAGTGGCGTATGATGTCGAGTGGCGCAAAGATGAGGGCAACTGGATAAAAGTACCACGCACAGGCAACAACTCGATTGAGATTGATGGCGTGTATAGCGGTAACTATCTAGCGCGTGTGGCTGCTGTCTCTGCGTTTGATTTGGTATCAAACTTTGCTACGTCTATGCTCACTGGTATTGTCGGTAAATTAGGCACGCCACCAAGCCTTGCAAGCCTTAAAGCCACAGGCATTTTGTTTGGTATGCAGCTAGATTGGCTATTTGCTCAAGGCTCAAGCGACACTAACTACACTGAGATACAAGTAGCAACCGCACCCGATACCAATGTGTCTTTGCTTGGGCAATACGCTTACCCGACTAATACCGCCACAATACAGGGATTGCAGGGTAATCTTACTCAGTATTACCGTGGGCGTTTAATTGACAAGCTGGGTAACGTAGGTGATTGGTCAGCGTGGGCAAAAGGTGTAACAGATGCCTCAGCTGATAAAGTCTTGGATTTATTAAACGACCAAATTACCGAAAGCCAGCTTTACAAAGACTTGGGCGATAAAATAGCCAAAATTGGCACAAACGAATCAGCCATCAGCAAAGAAATCGCTGACCGTCAAAATGCGATTAATGCGATTAATGCGGTTAATGCAACGATTACCAGTACCGCTACTGCCACGACTGCACAAATCAATCAAGAAATCGCTGACCGTAAAATAGCGGTGGCAAATGTGCAAGATGGATTAAGCACGGAAACACAACAGCGACAAGAAGCGGACAGTAGCTTGTTAAGTAATATCACAAGCTACAAAACAACGACTGATAATAAAATCGCCCTCGCTCAAGAGAGTATTAACACAGTTACCACGGCACAATCTGCTACGGCTACCAAACTCGATGGTGTTTATGCTCAAGTCAATCCTCGCATGGCTGGGGATGACACCAAACTAGCGGGTGATGACACCGCTTTTGCAGGGGTGTGGTCAGAAATGTCTGCCCGCATCGAGGGCGATAGTGCGTTATCGGTGCGAATTGATAACACAGTCGCAAATTGGAATGATAACCTTGCTTATGTACAAACGACCACAAAAGCCACATCTGATGCGGTATCCAGCCTAGCAAGTCAAGTAACTGTATTATCCGCTGCGGTGGGCGGTAATATCTCGCTTGTGATGGATAATTACTATACCAAAACCACCACCGACCAAGTGCTTGCTAACAAACTTGAGGCATTAAAAGCTGACTTCATCATTCCAGAACTCAACCAAAAAGCCAGTACAGGGGCGGTAACTGATGTTAAGAGTCAAATTGATAATGTTGCTAATCAGCTAAATATCGCATCAAACAAGCTTGATGGGGTATACGCACAAATTAACCCACGTATGGCGGGTGACGATAGCAAAATGGCAGGTGATAGCAGTGTATATGCAGGTGTCTGGTCGGAAATGTCCGCCCGTATCGAAGGGGATAGTGCATTGGGCTTACGCATTGACAGTCTGCAAGCTACTGTCAGCGAAAACACAGCAAGCATTATTACTGAGCAAAAAGTGCGGGCTGATGCCGTGTCTAGTCTTGCCTCATCTGTCAGCACACTACAAAGTAATGTCGGGCAAAACACCGCAAGCATACAGACGGCTCAAACGGCAATCAATGGACTTAATGCCCAATGGACTGTCAAAGTTGATGTCAATGGGCGGGTGTCAGGTATTGGACTTGCTAGTGACGGTAATGTATCAGACTTTGCGGTGCGAGCCGATAAGTTTTATATCGCCCCGCCCGATGGGGGTAAAGGCGACAGCCCGTTTATGGTGCTAACTACTCCACAGACGATAAATGGCACAGTTGTGCCAAGCGGGACGTATATCAAAAATGCGTATATTGCAGACGGCTCGATTACAGCGTCTAAAATTAAAGTGACAAGCTTGTCAGCAATTAGCGCGGATTTGGGTGATATACAAGTAGATAACGCTCATATCAAAGATGGGGCGATATCAACTGCAAAAATCGGGGTTGCTCAAGTTGATACATTACAAATTGCTGGTGAAGCAGTAATTGTACCGCGGTTGCAATATAGCGAAACACAATCATTTAATGAGATTGATACAGAGGTTGTTATCAACCAAATTACAATGAACGCTCAAGGCGGTGCAGTATCTATTAGTTTCGGGTTTGATAGCTTGCGGTTTGCTGCAAGAAATACAGACAGCAATGATGGTGTCGTAAAACTAAGAATCAAACGTAACGGCATAGTGTTAAGATATAAAGAATTCATGATAAACAATGGAACAACAGCAACATATACTGGTCGCAATGGCGAAAAAAGTACGCAAATCGCCGCTGGAAACGGCGATTACGGTCAAGTTATATTTTTAACATTTCTTGATGTGCCGCCCGCTGGCGACCAAGTTTATACTGTAACGCTAGAAAGTGTAAAGCTAAATAGCGGTCTTAGTGTTTATAACCAAAGCCCCTACCCAGTTGTTATTACAAACCGTAGCTTACACATAATGGGGGTTAAACGATAATGGTTACATTATACATTTTTAAAAAAGCAACAGGCGAGTATCTGTACCAAGATATTGGCAATCCTGAATACGTCATCAAAGATTTGGGTGATGATAAAGACTTTACACTTACACCGCCGCCAAGCAGCGAGCAACAATGGTACTGGTACAATCAGTGGAACGACAAGCCTCGCTAAATGCTAGGTTTTTTTATTTTAAGGAGGGCAGTAAATGCCAAAAGATTTAACAGTTACAGCCTTGGCAATGTGGGGGCTGTTTGCATTAGGGGTGATTGTCGGTACTTGCTACTGCTATTACTCTGATAACCACATTGATGAAAAACTTGGGGTCAGCAAAGGCAAGGTCAAATTAAGCGCCGCTATCATTAGCGGCGTTTTTTTATCCCTGCTATCTATCAAAGTAGCCAAGATGGAAATACCAGGCATAGAGCTTGCTGCGGTAGCCGCATTTTTAGCAGCCTCTGGCCAAACCGTGGTAGCAACAATTGTAGCTCTTTTGCCCAAAGCCATTTATAAAAAAATGGGTATTAAAGAGGAGGATGCACAATGAAATTTATCGTCACAAAACAAGGCGCATTATTTGCACTCATGCTGATTGTTGCTTTATTTGCTTATATTTTTATCACATCGCCGTTGCTTGATTTTATCAAAGTGCTGGGCGGCTCACTGTCGTTGCTGCTGTTTTTGATTGCGATGCAAGCGCGGCTTTGCAAGCACATTGATACAAAGCAGCTTGGCGCTGATTGGGCGCTGCTATTTGTCGGTGCATGCGGTTTGTCGTTTCTCGTATTTTTTTGGGATTTGTCGGCTGGCTACGTTAGTAATAAAGCGTGGTGGGCGTTAATCGTTGGCGTGCTATTTCATGTGGTTGGGCTGGCATGTTGGTATGGGCAAAACTTACTTAACAAAAAACGTAAAGCCGCCTAATTGGCGGTTTTTTAAACTCTAAAATAAGGCAAGTGGCATGAAAACAAGTAGTAAAGGAAAGGCGATTATTAAGCAATACGAAGGTTTTAGAGCAAAGCCTTATCTGTGCCCAGCAGGTGTGCCTACTATTGGCTATGGCGCAACATACTACGCTGATGGGCGTAAGGTGACGCTAAAAGATGCGGCAATCGTCGAAGCGGATGCGGATAAGCTACTCGATAAAATGCTAGTTAAGTACGAAGATGCAGTCAATCGCTATGTGCAAGTGCCAATGACCCAAAATCAGTTTGATGCGCTCGTATCGTTTTGCTACAACTTAGGGCAAGAGAATCTACGCAATAGCACGCTACTCAAAAAGTTAAATAATAAAGACTACA
>JACCDZ010740573.1_pt1 | contig 19929 bp, 16 predicted proteins | sample 7449551 | NCBI WGS metagenome assembly JACCDZ01 (sample SAMN15323452, study PRJNA562643) | freshwater metagenome | isolation source: river surface water | place: USA:Blue River Watershed | collected 2017-08-18
GTGCCCTGCTCTCGTTTGAGGAAATCACGCGACTGGCGAACGTGTTCGTGCAGCGCGGCGTTCGCAAGATCCGCCTGACAGGGGGCGAGCCGCTGCTGCGCAAGAACATCGAAACACTGATCGAACAGCTGGCCAAACTGCGCACACCCGATGGCCAACCGCTGGACCTGACACTGACCACCAACGGCTCCCTGCTGGCACGCAAGGCCCAGAGCCTGAAAGACGCCGGCCTGCAGCGCGTGACCGTGAGCCTGGACGGTCTGGACGATGCTGTTTTTCGCCGCATGAACGACGTGGACTTTCCGGTGGCCGAAGTTCTGCAAGGCATCGAATCGGCACGTGCTGTCGGTCTTGGCCCCATCAAGGTCAACATGGTGGTCAAGCGCGGCACCAACGACCACGAAATCATTCCGATGGCGCGGCACTTTCGCGGCACGGGCGTGGTGCTGCGTTTCATCGAATACATGGACGTGGGCGCCACCAACGGCTGGCGCATGGACGAAGTGCTGCCGAGCGCACAGGTGATCGAGCGCCTGCAGACCGAATGGCCGCTGATCTCGCTGCAACACACCACCCCCGGTGAAACTGCCGAGCGCTGGGGCTTTGCCGACGCGCACGGCCAGCATGACCCGGCACTGGGTGAAGTCGGCGTGATCAGCAGCGTGACGCAGGCGTTCTGCGGCGACTGCAACCGGGCACGGCTTTCGACCGAAGGCCGCCTGTACCTGTGCCTGTTCGCCGGCCAGGGCTACGACCTGCGCCAGCTGCTGCGCGAAAAGGCCGCGTCTGACACCGAGATCGCGGGCGTCATTGACGCCATCTGGCAAGGCCGGGGCGACCGCTATTCGCAGCTGCGCAGCGCCATGCCGCCGGACACCGGCAGCGCCCCCGTGCACCGCGTCGAAATGAGTTACATCGGAGGCTGAATTGGCACAAGCATCGGAAGGCGTGACCGCCCTCATCCTCGCCGGCGGCCGCGGCTCGCGCATGGGCGGCATCGACAAAGGCCTGCAAAATTTCCGAGGACTGCCGCTGGCCCTGCAGACACTGATGCGTTTGCAACTGCAAAGCCTGCCGCCGCAAGAGGTTTTGATCAACGCCAACCGCAATCTGGCAGCCTACGAATCGCTGGGCGCTGCCGTCTGGCCCGACACGCTGGACGGCTTTGCCGGACCGCTGGCGGGCTTCCTGACTGGACTGGAGCGCTGCGAAACCCCGCTGCTGCTCACCGTACCCTGCGACACCCCGCTGTTCCCGCTGGACCTGATCGAGCGGCTGCACGCCGCGCTGATAGAGCAGGACGCCGATCTGGCCATGGCCGCCGCGCGCGAAGAAGACGGCAAGGTGAGGCCCCAGCCGGTGTTCTGCCTGCTGCGGGTGGAACTGCTGGACAGTCTGGTCGCCTTCACCCACCAGGGCGGACGCAAGATCGACGCGTGGACCGGCCAGCACCGCTGCGCGATCGTGCCGTTTGACCGGCCGCAGGACGCGCCCGAAGCCTTCTTCAACGCCAACACCCTTGAAGAGCTGCAAAAGCTCGAATCGCTATGAGCGCCGCCGAAAGTCTGCAAGCAATCGCCGAACGTCTGCAGGGTTACGACCCGCAGGCCCTGACGGCAGCCCATGTGAACGCTTTTCTGGCCGAGCTCGTGCAGCCTGTGCGCGAGACCGACATGGTGACGCCGATGCAGGCACTGGACCGCATCCTGGCCGAAGACGTGGTCTCGCCCATCAGTGTTCCCCCACACGACAACTCGGCCATGGACGGCTTTGCATTCCGCGGCGCTGAAATGCAAGCCGGCCAAGCCACCCGACTGCGGGTGGTCGGCACGGCGCTGGCCGGCAAGGCCTGGACGGGCCAGTGTGCCGCAGGCGAATGCGTGCGCATCATGACCGGCGCCATCATGCCGGCGGGACTGGACACCGTGGCGCCGCAGGAACTGGTGCAGATCGACGGCGAGCAGATCACGGTGCCCACTGGCCTGCTGCAACCCGGTGACAACCGCCGCCTGCTGGGTGAAGACCTGATGGCAGGCCACCCCGCCCTGTCCAGCGGCACGCGCCTGACGCCTGCCGCCTGCGGCCTGATCGCCAGTCTGGGCCTGCCGCAGGTCAAAGTCTGGCGCCGCCCGCGCGTGGCCTACTTTTCGACCGGTGACGAAATCCTGAGTCTGGGCGAGCCACCGCGCGAGGGCGCGGTTTACGACAGCAACCGCTACACCGTGTTCGGTCTGCTCACACGCCTGGGCTGCGAGGTGATCGATCTGGGCGTGGTCAAGGACCAGCCTGAGCTGCTTGAAGCCGCTTTCCGACAGGCAGCGTCTCAAGCCGACGCCATCATCACCAGCGGCGGCGTGAGCGTGGGTGAGGCCGACTACACCAAGGCCATGATGAAGAAACTGGGCGATGTGGCCTTCTGGCGCATCGCCATGCGCCCCGGCCGCCCCATGGCCGTAGGTCGGATAACCGAGGGTGGACACTCCGCCTTGTTGTTCGGATTGCCCGGCAACCCGGTGGCCGTGATGGTGACCTTTGCCGCCTTCGTGCGCCCGGCCCTGCAAAAGCTCATGGGCTGGAGCGCGCCACCTCAGCCCCTGCTGCGCGCCCGCGCAGTGGACACCATGCGCAAGAAACCCGGCCGCACCGAATACCAGCGCGGCATCGTCGAGCGGCGCGACGGCGAGTTGTGGGTCCGCCTGACCGGCAACCAGGGCTCAGGCGTGCTCAGCTCCATGGTGCAGGCCAATGGCCTGATCGTGCTCGGCCACGAACAGCCCACCGTTCAATCGGGCGACTGGGTGGATGTGATGATGTTTGACGGACAGCTCTGAACCAGCTCAAGGCAGCAGGCACTGCAGCAAGCCATCAGGGACATGCCGCTCGCGCCAGACCACATGCACATCGGAGCGGACCGGTGACTCGGGTAAGGGTTTGAACACCACATCGGCCACGCCACTGTCCATCAGGGCTCGCGGAACCAGAGCAGCTCCCATGCCCTTGCGCACCAGGGCCACCACGCTCAGCCAGTGCCGCACCTCGTGGCGTACCAGCGGATCCCATCCAATCAGGTTGCACAAGGACACCACGCGTTCGTAGTAATCGGGCGATGCCCCTCGCGAAAACAGCACCAGCGGCACATCTTTTAGCAACTCTGGCACCAGCATCTTGTCCGATGCAGCCATGTGTCCAGCAGGCAAGCAACACACAAAGGGTTCGGACATGTACAGCGCGTGCTGCAGGTCACCTGCAATGCGGTCCGTGTGCACAAAGCCCAGATCGATTGAGCCTCTCGACAGCGCATCCAATTGCTCGGCTGAATTGAGCTCTGTCAGTTCGACCTGCACCTGCGGATGGTCAGCCCGGAATTCGGCCAGCCGTTCAGGCAGGCCACGGAACAACATGGATCCCACAAAACCGATGCGCACACGGCTGGTCACACCGGCCGCCACTTCGCGCGCCTGTACGGTGGCAGCTCCAGCCTCAGTGAGCACCCGCTGGGCCGATTTGCGAAACGCCTCGCCAGCGGGCGTCAGGCGCACACCGTGGCTGTTGCGGGTCAGCAGCTCCACCCCCAACGAGGCTTCGAGCTGCTTGATGTTGAAGCTCAACGGGGGCTGCGAGATGTTAAGCCGCCTGGCAGCACGGCCAAAATGCAGCTCCTCGGCCAGAACGATGAAATAACGCAGATGTCGGAATTCCATGGCAATACAGAATTTTTATCGTAGATTTGAAAATCAATATTAGACAACCGAGGTTAGGCCTTCAAGAATCCGTGTCTTCCCGATCCTCTCCGCCTTCGGAAACACGCCATGAACGCCCGACTGCCTGCGGCCTTGTCCGCCACCGACGCACACCCGGTACCCGATCGCGCCGGTGCCAACGCCTACACCGACGATCCCGAATTCGCGCGCCTGTTGCCCCTGTACTTACCACCCGAATTGGTGGCCCACCTGCAGCCGCACCTGCACCGCCTGGGCGCGCTTGCGGGTGGCGAACTGGACAGGTTGGCCCACAACGCTGACCTGAACCCACCCACGCTGGAGCACCGTTCGCGCGCCGGCCTTGATGCGCAACGCATCCTCAAGCACCCGGATTACATCGAAATGGAGCGTCTGGCCTTCGGCGAATTCGGTCTGGCGGCCATGTCTCACCGCGCGGGCGTGCTCGGCTGGAACAGCCCCATGCCTGCCGCCGTCAAATACGCACTGACCTACCTCTTTGTTCAAGCCGAGTTCGGCCTGTGCTGCCCACTGTCGATGACCGACTCGCTCACGCGTACGCTGCGCAAGTACGGTCGCTCCGAGCTGGTGCAGCGCTACCTGGCCGACCTGACCACGCAGGACCTGGACGCCCTGTCGCAAGGGGCCATGTTCATGACAGAGCAAGGCGCCGGTTCAGACGTTTCGGCCACGACCACCCTGGCTCGCCCCGACGACAGCGAGCCCGGCCACACCTGGCGCCTGTACGGCGACAAATGGTTCTGCTCCAACCCCGATGCGGCGCTGGCCATGGTACTGGCCCGCACCGAGGGAGCTCCGGCCGGCATGAAAGGCGTGTCGCTCTTTCTGCTGCCGCGCACCCTGCCCAACGGCAGCACCAACAGCTACCGCATCATCCGGCTCAAAGACAAGATGGGCACGCGCTCCATGGCCAGCGGCGAAATCCGGCTCGAAGGCGCCAAAGCCTGGCTGGTGGGTGAACTCGGCCGCGGCTTTGCGCAGATGGCCGACATGGTCAACAACTCGCGCCTGTCCAACGGCATGCGCGCCGCCGGCCTGATGCGCCGCGCCATGTCCGAAGCCCTCTTCATCTCGCGCCACCGCCAGGCGTTCGGCAAGCACCTGATCGACATGCCCCTCATGCAGCGCCAGCTGGCCAAGCTCATGGTGCCCACCGAGCAGGCGCGCACCATGATGTTTCAGACAGCCGAAGCATTGCGCCGCAGCGATGCGGGCGAAGCCGGCGCCTACGCACTGACCCGTCTGCTGACACCACTCATCAAGTTCCGAGCCTGCCGCGACGCGCGCAAGGTCACCGGCGATGCCATGGAAGTTCGCGGTGGCTGCGGCTACATCGAAGAGTGGGGTGACCCACGTATCGTGCGCGATGCGCACCTTGGCTCGATCTGGGAAGGCACCAGCAACATCGTCGCCCTCGACGTCATGCGCGCCATCTTGCGCGAGGACGCCCTGCCGGTCTGGCAGACGCATGTGCAGGCCCTGATGGACAAAACACCCTGGCATGCACGGGTGCGCGAGCGTCTGCAAGCGCTGATCGGACAGGTACAAGCCCTGGCAGAACACACCGCCCGCAGCAAGGACGAAGCCATGGCACGCCAGGCCGCATCTGCCCTGTATCACCTCACCACCGCGATCGCCATGGGTTGGGAAGCCGGACAAACCGGCTCGCTGCGCCGAATGCTGCTGGCCCAACTGGTCCTGCGCCACCGCCTGCTGCCGCAAGACCCGCTGCAGGCAATGTCAACAGTAGATCTGGCTCCGCTGTTCGACCCAGGTCATCCCTTGACCACAAGCGTAATGCTGGAGTCCATCCAGGTAATCGACTGAATCCAAACCCACCACAAGAGGAGACAAACCATGACAACAGCACCCAATCCCAGCAGCGCCCGACGCCTGTGCACTGCCCTGGCCGCTCTGGCCTGCGGGCTGACACTATTGAGCTCTGCGACAGCCCAGACTGCGCCTGCGATCAAACCGATTGCTTTGGTAGTGCCATTCGCTCCTGGCGGTCCAACCGATGCCATGGCCCGCAACCTCGCCACAGCGATCAAGACATACCTGCCACAAGGCATGGTGGTTGAAAACAAGGCTGGAGCGGGCGGCAACATCGGTGCCGAACAAGTGGGCCGCGCTGCGGCAGATGGCAACACCTTGCTGTTTGGAACCTCTGGACCGCTGGCCATCAATGTGAGCCTCTACAGCAAAGTGGGCTACGATCCAATCAAGAGTTTTGAACCGGTCATCCACATCGGTCATCTTCCGAATGTGCTGGTGGTGCATCCCAGCGTGCCTGCGCAGAACGTGCGTGAACTGGTTGGCCATGCGAAGGCTACCCCTGGCAAACTCACTTACGCCTCTTCTGGCAACGGCGCTTCATCGCATTTGGCTGGCGTGCTGTTCAACATGGTCAGTGGCACCGATATCCAGCACATCCCCTACAAAGGTACCGGCCCCGCACTCAACGACCTGCTGGGCGGTCAGGTCAGCATGTCCTTCACAGACGTGCTGACCGCCCTGCCTCACATCAAGGCAGGCAAGCTGCGGGTGCTGGGGGTGACCTCGGCTACGCGCTCGCGCAGCCTGCCTGAGGTGCCCACACTGGCCGAGCAAGGCCTCAAGGATTTTGACGTCAGCGTCTTCTTCGGCATCGTCGCCCCCGCAGGTACCTCCAAAGACACTGTGCAGAAGCTGAACAGTGCCTTCGTCAGCGTACTTAAACAGGCCGACGTGCGTCAGAGCCTGCAGGCTCAAGGCCTGGAGATCGCCAACGGGCAGAGTCCTGAACACCTGGCAGCCTTCATTCAAAGTGAAGTGCCGAAATGGCGCGACGTCGTCAAAGCCTCCGGCGCACGCGTGGACTGAGGGCCGACACCATGCCAACCCCCATTCCCGGTGCACTGTCCGGTACCCGCGTCATAGACCTTTCGCGTGTGCTAGGCGGCCCCTACTGCGGCCAGATCCTGGCCGACCATGGCGCAGACGTGCTCAAAATCGAACCACCACAAGGTGACGAAACCCGCACTTGGGGCCCGCCCTTCGAAAACGGTGTGGCCTCGTATTACATGGGCCTGAATCGCAACAAGCGTGGCATGCGGCTGGACCTGACGCAAACTGCCGATCGCGAACAGCTGCTCCAGCTGCTGGCCGACGCCGATGTTTTGCTGGAAAACTTCAAGACCGGGACCCTCGAAAAGTGGGGTCTCGGCTACGACACGCTCAAAGAGAAATTCCCTCACCTCATCCATTGCCGCGTCAGCGGATATGGTGCCGACGGTCCCTTGGGTGGCTTGCCTGGTTACGACGCAGCCATCCAGGCGCTCAGCGGCATCATGAGCGTCAATGGCGAGACCGGCGGCGAGCCGCTGCGTGTTGGCCTGCCAGTGGTGGACATGGTCACTGGCCTGAACGCCGCGATTGGCGTGCTGCTGGCGCTGCAGGAACGCCAGCGCAGTGGCAAAGGTCAGTTCGTGGAGGCCGCTCTTTATGACTGTGGACTGTCATTGCTGCACCCGCATGCAGCCAACTGGTTCGGTGATGGACGCATGCCCGGGCGCACGGGCAATGCCCACCCCAACATATACCCCTACGACGCCTTTCCCACCGGGACGGTACCCATCTTTCTGGCCGTGGGCAACGACCGCCAGTTCCAGCAATTGTGTGAAGTGATTGGCCAGCCAACGCTGGCCACCCAAGCAGACTTTGCGTCTGCGGCCAGCCGCTCGGTCCACCGTGCCCGGCTACGCGAGCAACTCATTGCACTGATGGCACCCTTCGATGGCGAGGCCCTGGTGGAACAGCTCAGCCACAAGGGGGTGCCCTGCGCACCCATCCTGGATGTGCCGCAGGCCCTCAATCACCCGCACACCGCACACCGCGGCATGACTGTCAGTCTGCCTGGCGGCTACCGCGGCATGGCCTCACCCATCAAGCTCAGCCGCACCCCGGCAAGCTACCGTCTGCCGCCACCGGCAGAGTGCTGAAGCCAGACAGTCTCAGGCGTTGATGTCAGCCGCATCGGTCTGCGGTGGGTATTCACTGGCTACCGCCTTGTTGGGTCCAGGCACAGTCTGGCGGGCGAACAGCGAGTACATCGTGGGGACCACGAAGATGGTCAGTAACGTGCCCAGACTCATGCCGCCCACGATGACCCATCCAATCTGCATGCGACTCTCGGCGCCAGCTCCCTCGGCCAAAGCCAGCGGCACAGCACCCAGCACCATGGCACCGGTGGTCATCAGGATCGGACGCAGACGTTGACTGGAGGCCTGGATCAACGCTTGCTTCATGGCCATGCCATGCTCACGCAGCTGATTGGTGAACTCCACAATCAGAATACCGTGCTTGGTGATCAGACCCACCAGTGTGATCAGGCCGATCTGCGAGTAAACGTTGAGCGAGCCCCCCGACAGTTGCAGTGCAAGCAAAGCGCCCACCATCGACAGCGGGACGGAGAGCATGATCACAAACGGATCAACAAAGCTCTCGAACTGTGCCGCCAGCACCAGGAAGATGAAGAACAGCGCCAGCACAAACACGATGATCAGCGCGCCCTGGGAGTTCTTGAACTCGCGCGAGGTGCCATTGAGTTCGGTGGTGTAGCCCGGCTTGAGCACCTGGGCAGCGGTCGCGTCCAGGAATTTGAGCGCTTCGCCCAGCGAATAGTCGGGCGCGAGGTTGGCCGTAATGGAGACCGAACGGCGCTGGCCGAAGTGGTTGAGCTCACGCGGGCTCACGCTCTCGCGCACCTTGACCACAGCGGACAGCGGGATCATGGCGTCGTTTTTGCCGCGCACGTAAATGTTGTCGATGTCTTCGGGCGTGTTGCGACCGCTTTCCTGCACCTGCACGATCACGTCGTACTGCTCGGCATCCTTCTTGTAGCGGGTCACCACCCGACCACCGAGCATGGTCTCCACAGCACGCGCCACCGCGTCCACGCTCACACCCAGCTCCGCCGTCTTGGTGCGGTCCACCTCGACACGCAATTCCGGTTTGTTCAGGCGCAGGTCCACGTCGGGCGACAGGATGCCGGGATTCTTGGCGATTTCGTCAAGCATCTGACGCGTGACCATGTTCAGGTTCTGGTAACTGTCAGAAGTCTGAATCACGAAATTGACCGGCCGCTCGCGAAAGCCCTGGCCCAGTGAAGGCGGCGTGATCGGGAAGGCCATCACGCCGGGCAAGCTGTTGAACTTGGGCGTGAGTTCACGCGCAATTTCCAGCGTGGTCTTTTTGCGCTGCTCCCAATCCACGGCGCGGTAAATCACCGAACCCTGCGCTACGGTGGGGTTGCCGATGTTGGCAAACACGCGGTCGAATTCGCTGTAGCCCTCGCCCATACGCTCGAGCGCCTTGGCGTAGCGGTCGGTGTAGTCCAGCGTGGCGCCGTCGGGTGCGGTCACAGTGGCCAGCAGCACGCCACGGTCTTCCAGCGGTGCCAGTTCCTGCTTCATGGCCGGGTAGATGAGCGCGATCGCCACGGCGCTGCCTGCCATCACCAGCAGCACCAGCCAGCGGGCCTTGGTCAGCACCCAGTCCAGCAGCCGGGCATAGCCATCGGCGAGCCGGGTCAGCCCACGGTCCATGGTGCGGTCAAACCAGCCCGGGTTCGGGTTGTGCCGCAGCAGCTTGGAACTCATCATGGGCGAGAGCGTCAGCGCCACAAAGCCCGAAACGATCACCGAGCCGGCCAGCGCCAGCGCGAATTCAGTGAACAGCTTGCCGGTGCGCCCCGGTGTGAAGGACAGCGGCGCAAACACCGCCGCCAGCGTGAGCGTCATGGCCACCACCGCAAAGCCGATCTCGCGCGAACCCTTGATGGCTGCCGAAAACGGGTCCATGCCCTCTTCGATGTGGCGGTAGATGTTCTCCAGCACCACGATCGCATCGTCCACCACCAGGCCAATGGCCAGCACCAGCGCCAGCAGGGTGAGCGTGTTGATGGTGAAACCAGCCAGCGCCATCATGGCAAAGGTGCCGATCAGACTCACCGGAATCGTGATGATCGGGATGATGGAGGCGCGGATGGTGCGCAGAAAAACAAAGATCACCAGCGCCACCAGGATGACCGCCTCGACGATGGTCTTGAACACGCTCTTGATGGAGCGGTCGATGAACACAGAGTTGTCGTTGGCCACGGTGACGGTGATGCCGGGCGGCAGATCGGCCTGCAGGCGCGGCATCATCTCGCGCACACCCTTGGACAACTCCAGCGGGTTGGCGGTGGCTTGACGGATCACACCGGCCGAGATGGCGGGCTGACCATTCAAGCGAACGGCACTGCGTTCATCGGCCGCGCCTTCCTGCACACGGGCCACGTCACGGATCTTGACCGGAAAACCATTGACGGTGCGGATCACGATGTCTGCGAACTGGCCAGGGCGGCTCAGGTCGGTCTGGGAGGTCACGGTGAACTCGCGTTTGCTGGACTCGATGCGACCGGCCGGCAGCTCCAGGTTGCTGCGGCGAATCGCGTCTTCCACATCGGCCGGCGTCAGCTTGTAGGCGGCCAGGCGCTCAGGCTCCAGCCACACCCGCATGGCGTACTTGCGCTCGCCGTAGATGCGCACATCGGCCACGCCGGTCACCGTTTGCAGGCGCGGCTTGACGATGCGGTTGACCAGGTCGTTGATCTGCAGCGGGTTCATGGTCTCGCTGGAAAACGCGAGCCAGATCACCGGAAAGGCGTCGGCCTCAACCTTGGCAATGACCGGCTCCTCGATCGCCTGCGGCAGGCGATTGCGCACGCGCGAGGTGCGATCGCGCACTTCGGCGGCTGCTGTGTCGGCGTCTTTTTCGAGTCGGAATTTGACCGTGATTTGCGACTGCTCGGCGCGGCTGATGGAAGTGATCACGTCAACCGCGTCGATGCCGGCAATCGAGTCTTCGAGTGGCTTGGTCACCTGGGTTTCAATCACCTCGGCAGAAGCGCCGGGGTACTTCACGCTCACCGTCACCGTGGGCTCGTCGATCTTAGGGTACTCGCGCACCGAAAGGCGGTCAAAGCTCACGGCGCCAACCAGCAGGATCAGCAAGGACATGACCACGGCCAGCACCGGCCGGCGGATGGAAACTTCGGCGAGCTGCATCTCAGCCTCGCTGGCAGGGGTTGGGGCCGCTCAAGGAAGCGGCTGGCGCGGTTTTTTCGGCCAGAGGCTTGCTGGCTGGCGGCCCGGACGAAGTTGCCGCAGAGGAAGCTGCAGCAGCAGGTGCGCTGGCCGCACCCTCGGGACCTTTATTCGGACCTTTGCCTGCGGCGGACAGATCGACCACGCGCACCGGTATGCCGTCTTTTTGCAGCCGCTGATGCCCGGCGGTGACCACGGTGTCATCGACCTCCAGGCCTTCGGTGATTTCCACCTTGCCAAGCTGGCGCACCCCGGTCTTGACCGCCACCCGCTGGGCTACCAGGGTGTCGGGTTTCTCGCCCGGCACCACCTTGATGACAAAGGCTTTGCCGCCTTGGGGCACGATGGCCTCCTCAGGTACCGTCAGGGCCTGCTCACGCACGCCAAACACCGTGTTGACGCGGGCGAACATGCCCGGGCGCAACTGGCGCTGGCGGTTGTCGATGCAGCCACGGATGCCAACGGAGCGGCCGTTGGCGTCGATCAGCGGGTCCACCGCCTGCACCAGCGCAGTGAACGGCTTGCCCGGCAGGGCGTCCACGCTCAGCTGAGCTTTCTGACCTGGGCGGATCTTGCTCTGGAAACGCTCTGGCAGGCGGAAGTCCACCAGCACGGCATCGATGTCTTCGATATTGACAATGTCTGCGCCATCCTTGAGGTAATCGCCCACGCTGACCTGCTTGAGACCCGTCACACCATCGAATGGCGCGACGATTTTGAGGCGCTGCTGCGTGGCCACTGCCAGTTCGAGCTTGGCTCTGGCCACGTCCAGCGCAGCGGCGCTTTCGTCGACCGTGCGCTTGCTGATGAAGTTCTGCGCTACCAGGTCCTGGTTGCGCTTGTGGTTGGCTTCGGCGATCGACATCTCGGCCCGGGCCTGCGCCACCTGCGCAGCCGGCAACTGGTCGTCGAGCTGGACCAGCAGCTGGCCTTTGTGCACGCGCTGACCTTCCGAGAACAAGATCGCCTTGACGCGACCGGCCACTTCGGGGCGAAGCATCACACCTTGTCGGGAACGCAGGCTGCCCACTGACTGGGCCTCATCAACCAGGGTGGTTTGTGCGACTTTCGCCACCTCCACCGCTGGCACCCGCTGCCCCCCTGCCGGTGCTGCAGGGGCTGCGGCTGAAGGCGGCTGGGCAGCGGATTTATGCTGAACCCACCATGCCACGCCGGAAGCCAGACAAATGCCGGCAATAGCCACCAGGGCGTATTTCTTCTTGTAGGCCATGAACTGTGTCTCGACTGCTGAGTCAGGTGAACAGCTTGGCAATGTAACAGTCTTGGTGGTTTTCATTCATGGCGGCAAACCCGCCCGGACAGGGCCAACCGCAGGTTTTACCTGCGGTTTACAAATCAGCGCCCCAGCGCCTGTGCCACACCCTGGTTGGCCAGCGCATCGGCGCGCTCATTGCCCGGATCACCTGCGTGCCCCTTGACCCAGTGCCACTCGATGCGGTGTCCCGAAGAGGACACCAGACGGTCCAGTTCCTGCCAAAGGTCCACGTTCTTGACCGGCTGTTTGTCCGCGGTACGCCAACCCCTGGCCTTCCAACCGTGGATCCACTGCGTGATGCCCTGGCGCACATACTGGCTGTCCAGGTACAGCGCCACGCTGCAGGGCCGCTTGAGGGCCTTGAGCGCCTCGATCACGGCCATCATCTCCATGCGGTTGTTGGTCGTGTTGAGCTCGCCACCAAACAGTTCCTTGACGTGGGTGCCCGAGACCATCCGCACGCCCCAGCCCCCGGGGCCCGGGTTACCCTTGCAGGCACCATCGGTGTGGATTTCAACGTGGTTGAGGGAACTGTTGGCGGTCAAGACAGGCTTTCGTTTTTCGGACTGGGGAGGCTGCGCGCAGAGGGCGCTTCGATGGATGCCGCAGGCGCGGCGATGGCGGAGCGCGATGGTACCTTGCGCCAGGCCCGCCCGTTGAGCAGCCGCACCCCGGGAACCCGCTTGGTGGCCACGATCAGATACACCCCACCCAGAATCGGGCACCAACGTTGACCCACCGCATCGAGCCAGGACCAGCGCTGCACCCAGCGCTCGCTGCCCCAGGTCGGCGTCCAGCCGGCAAAACGCTGCAACTGGATCTCGAAGCCCAGAAGATGGAGCCAGTCGCGCAGACGGTGCGGCGCAATCGGCTGCACCAGCCAGGGGGCAAGCCCATTGGCCGAGGCCTGGGCCTGGGCCCGTCGAAACTTGCGGCCCCAGACGCTCCAGGGGTTGAGCCCTGTGATGAACAACTGCCCCTCCGGAATCAGCACCCGCTCCACTTCGCGCAGGCAGACATGCGGATCGGCCGAGCGCTCCAGCGTGTGGGGCAGGACCACCAGATCCAGCGACTCGGCCGCCCAGGGCCAGGCCCTGCTGTCGAACGACAGATCAGGCGGCGGTGGCGCCTCGTCAAACTCCTGCTGCGCCCGCCAGCGGTGAGGCATGCGGTTAGCCTGCAGGGCATCAAAGCCTGGCCAGCCCGCCTGCACCGCGTGGTAACCAAAAACATCGGCCAGGCATGCGTCGGCCTGCGCCTGCCCCCAAGACAGCAGACGCTGCGCCGTGGGTTCACCCAGCGCCTGCAGCCAGGGCGGCATGGTGGGGGGGCTTTTTATAATCTGAGCTGCCATGCAATTGACTCCACTGCCCGCTTTCGCCGACAACTACATCTGGTTGCTGCAACACCAGCAGCAGGTGCTGGCGGTCGACCCGGGCGACGGACAGGCCGTTTTGCAGTGGCTGGCACGCGAGCCCGGGCTGCAACTCGACACGATTCTAGTCACCCACCACCACGCCGATCACACAGGAGGGCTGAACGATCTGGTGCTGGCCACCGGAGCCCGCGTGTTCGGTCCTGCACTGGAAAAGTTGCCGGTGCCCTGTACCCCGGTGGCCGGTGGCGACGAAATCTCCTGGGGTCCGCTGAACTGGCAGGTGCTGGATGTGCCGGGCCATACCGCCGGTCATGTGGCCTACTGGGCGCAACCTGCTGACCAAAGCCCTGTTCTTTTTTGCGGCGACACCCTGTTTTCGGGCGGCTGCGGCCGCCTGTTCGAGGGGACTGCGGCTCAGATGCTGCAGTCGCTGGATCATCTGTCGCGCTTGCCGACAAACACCCGCGTCTGTTGCGCACACGAATACACTTTGTCCAATCTCCGGTTTGCCCGCACGGTCGAGCCAGGCAACATGCAACTGGCCGCTTATGAGCTGGCCTGTCAGGCCCGGCGCGAACAAGGTCAGCCTACGCTGCCGGCTGTGCTGGGCCAGGAGCTCGAGATCAACCCTTTCTTGCGCAGCCGAGTCCCCGCCGTCCGCGCCGCTGCAGCACAGCATGCCGGTGCTGCAGCCCCAGACGATGCCGGGGTGTTCGCGCAGCTGCGTGAATGGAAGAACCAGTTCAAATGACTTTATCTTTTTGTGAACGCTTTTTGCGCTCAACCAGCCTGGGCCTGATACTGGGCCTGACACTCTGGCTCACCGGCTGCGCGACCACAGACCAGTCCACCGCAACGACAGCCACGACCCCGGTGGTGGTGCCTCAGCCCCGGGCCAAGGCCACCAGTCCAGCACCTGCACTGCAAGAAGACTTTCCGGTGCAACTCAAAAAGCAGGGAAATCTTGGACTGCAGCCCCCCACCGACATCTGGGAGCGCATCCGCCGCGGCTTTGCCATGCCCGACCTTGAAACCGACCTGGTACGCGACCGAGAACAGTGGTACGCGGCCCGCCCGGACTACCTGCTGCGCATGACCGAGCGCTCTCGACGCTACATCTACCACATCGTCGAAGAGCTCGAACGCCGCAACATGCCCACCGAACTGGCACTGCTGCCCTTCATCGAGTCGGCCTTCAACCCGGAAGCTGTTTCGACCGCCAAGGCCGCCGGCATGTGGCAGTTCATGCCCGCCACCGGCAAATACTTTGACCTCAAGCAAAACCTGTTCCGTGACGAGCGACGCGACGTGCTCGAATCAACCCGCGCTGCGCTGGATTACCTGCAAAAGCTTTACGGCATGTTCGACGACTGGCACCTTGCCCTTGCAGCCTACAACTGGGGCGAGGGCAGCGTGAGCAAGGCACTGGCGCGCAACAAGGCACGCGGGCTGCCGCTGACCTATACCGATCTGCAGATGCCCAACGAAACGCGCTACTACGTGCCCAAGCTGCAGGCGGTAAAAAACATTGTGGCCCAGCCGGAAATGTTCAGCGTGCAGCTGCCCCTCATCCACAACCACCCTTTCTTCAAGAGCGTACCCATCGAACGCGACATCGATGTGACCACGGCCGCCCGACTGGCCGAAGTCAAGCTCGAAGACTTCAAGGCACTCAACCCCCAGATGAGCCGACCGGTCATCCTGGCTGCTGGAACACCTCAGATCCTGCTGCCCTGGGACAACGCCACAGTTTTCGAACGCAACATGCAGGCTCAAGCCAACCGGCAACTGGCCACCTGGACCGCCTGGACGACCCCCCGGACAATGAAGGTCGATGAAGCGGCCAGGCAGGTCGACATGCCTGCATCCTTGCTGCGCTCGGCCAACGGCATACCCAATGGCATGCTGCTCAAGGCTGGCTCCACATTGCTGGTGCACCGAAAGGGTTCACTCGATAACGACGTGACCGAGCACACCGCCGACAACGGACAGCTGAGCCTCGCCCCTGAAGTGGTATTGCGCCGCGTCTCGATCACAGCACGCAAAGGCGACACCCTGGCCAGTCTGAGTGCACGACATGGCGTCACAGCAGCCAGCCTGGCTGGTTGGAACCGCCTGCCTGCTGTCGCCTCGCTCAAGGCTGGGCAGCAACTCGTGGTCTTTGTGCCCAGTGTGCCTGCGCGCAGCAGCACCAAACTGGCAGCACGAAGCAAAGCCGCCGGCAAGTCCGCCTCCACGCCCAAGACCACCAAACAAGTGGCCCAAGCCTCGCGTCCCCAAACAGTGCGGCGCTGAAAATTCAGCGCAGCTTCACAAAAGCATTGGTGAAAGTGCGAGCCAACTGATTGCGGCTGGACGGTGACTGAGCGGTCACCTTTGCATGCAAGCGCCAGGCGTTGGAAACCGCATCTTCCTGAATCCGGCCGTCGCGGGCGTAGGCGTCGCGCAGCTTGTCCAGCGCGCCCAGATAAACCGCCCTGTCCGCAATCCAGGGGGCCACAGGCACTGTCTTGAAGAGGTCGGTGGGACCAGCTGTTTGCAACCACCGCAAGGTCTGAACCACTCCATCGGCCAGCGCCGTGGCCACCTGTGGATGGCGCAGCAAAAATTCCTCACGGGCCATCAGACAGCCGCCCGGCATGGCTCCACCGGCGATCTGCTGAGTCCCCGAGGGGGTGCGGGCCTCGGCGATCAACCGAATCTCGCCGCGCTGCTCCAGCCAGTGCATCACCGGGTCGGGATTGCACAAGGCATCAATCTGCCCCTCCCATAAGGACCCCAGAGCAGAAGTCGAAGTACCCACTTCGACAAAATGAACGTCCTGTGGTTGCAGACCATGGCGCAACAGCCACAGGATGCTCATCCAGTGGGTGCCTGACTCCATCGCCGAGACGCCAATGCGTGCCGACTTGAGGTCTTGCCAGGTGCGCGGTGCACTGCGCAAGGTCGAAACACCCAGACTGACCATGGGGGTGTTGGACATTTGCACAAAAGCCTGAAAGAAATGGCCCTGACGCTGCAGGTCAAACACGCGCTCGAACGCACCGGCCAACACATCGGCCTTGCCCTGCAGGACACTCGTCATCGCTGCGGGGCCGGACTCGTGCGAGACCAGATTGACCTGTAAAGACTGCTGACGAAAGTAGCCCAGCCTGTCGGCCAGCATCAAGGGCAAGTGGTAGAGGCTGTTGCGCGCTGTCAACGCCACCGTCACCTGCTGCGGTGTTGTCGCCGCCCGTGCAGGTGCACGGCAGAGCAGCACCCCACCGGGGGCCAGTGCCATTGAAAGCATCTGCCTGCGCCGTCTGTCCATGCTGTTGCCGTCCTCCTGCAATCAAGCATACGAAGCGCCATCGGTATGCGCATCGGGACAGCCCCCGAGGGGGTTTTTACTTACGCGAAAAGGAGGTATCTGCGCTGCTGCAAAAAACTCAGCGGCGATCGACCAGCGCATGCGCGATCGTGCCCAGATCCACGTATTCGAGTTCGCTGCCGGCTGGCACGCCGCGCGCCAGCCGAGTGACTTTGAGGCCGAGGGCTTTGAGCATTTCAGCGATCACATGGGCAGTGGCCTCACCTTCGGCGGTGAAGTTGGTGGCCAGAATCACTTCACGCAGTTCGCTCTGGGTACAGCGCTCGCGCAGCCTGGACAGTCCAATGTCATTCGGCCCGATGCCGTCGAGGGGGCTGAGCTTGCCCATCAGCACGAAGTACAGGCCGCGATAGGTACCCGTGCGCTCAATGGCCGACTGGTCCGCTGGGGTCTCGACCACGCAAAGTTGGCTGCGGTCTCGCTGTGGATCGGCGCAGGTGTCGCACACCTCGTGCTCGGTGAAGGTGTGGCACAGGCTGCAATGGCGCACGGCGGCCACAGCGTGGCTGAGGGCCTGCGCCAGCAGGGTGGCAGCCTGCCGGTCGTGCTGCAGCAAATGAAAAGCCATGCGCTGCGCCGACTTGACGCCCACGCCCGGCAGGCCCTTGAGGGCTTGCACCAAAGCGGCAAGTGCGTGGGTATCGGCCATGCGCGCCGGTTCAGAAAGGCAGCTTCATGCCGGGCGGCAGACCGGCGGTGAGCTTGCCCATCTTCTGCTGCGAGACTTCTTCGGCCTTGCGCAAGCCGTCATTGAAGGCCGCCGCCACCAGATCTTCGAGCATGTCTTTGTCATCGGCCAGCAGGCTGGGGTCGATGGTGATGCGGCGCACATCGTGCTTGCAGGTCATCAGGACCTTGACCAGGCCCGAACCGGACTGGCCTTCGACTTCGATGTTGGCCAGTTCGTCCTGGGCCTTTTTGAGGTTGTCCTGCATGGCCTGGGCCTGCTTCATGAGGCCGGCGAGTTGTCCTTTGTTGAACATGGTGCTCTTTCTGAAATGGAAGTTACAGGGGTTGGATGCTGCCGGGCACGATCTTCGCGTCGAAGTCGCGCACCAGTGCCTGCACCAGCGGGTCGTTTTGAATGAGTTCGATGGCGGCGTCCATGCGGGCCGACGCCGCCTGGGCATTGCGCTTGGCCGGGCTGTCGGTCACCGTGCCTTGAGCGAACTGCAAGCGCACGGCATGGCCGGCGGCCTGCAAGGCGGCCTGCAGGCGCTCGCAGGTGGCCGGACGGGCCAGCGACTCGCTGTCCACGCACAGCCGCCAGACATCGCCTTCACGCGCAATCAGCTGCGACTGCAGGGCCAACTCGCGCACCAGCGCGGTGATGGCTTCGGCAGCCTGCAGCTGCCCCACCACCTCGGCCCAGACATCGCCCTCGGGCGTGGTCTGCAAGGGCACTTCAGGGCGCTTGAGGACTTCGGTGCGACTCTGGGCGGCCGGGGCAGGCGGCGGCGCCTCGCGCACAGGCAGGGGTTGAACCACCGCGACATCGGCAATTTCGGAAGGCATGCGCTCGGGGACGTCCTCGAATGCCTCCCAGGGCGGCAGATCGTCCAGACCAGGCGCGTCACCGGCATCCCCATCCATTGCGAGCGCGATGGGCTGGGCCTCAACGCCCGGCTCGGCTGGCCGGTCGGGTGGCACAGGCGGTGCGGGCGGGGGCGTGACAGACGTGGAGGCCACGGGTACTGCCGGGGCAGGTCGCGGCACTGCCGCGGGTGCCACCGGCCTGGGCACCACCGGCGCAGCAACAGGCGCCGACGCCGGCCGGGCGCTCAGCTCAGGGCTTTTTTTTTCAGCCGTGGCGGCTGTGCCGGCGGGTTGGAAGGCCAGCAGCCGCAACAACACCATGGTGAGCGCCGCGTATTCGTCGGGCGCAAGCCCGAGCTCGGTGCGACCGTGCAGGCACAGGCTGTAAAGCAGCTGGGTCACATCGGCCGACATGGACTGCGACAAGCCGGTGATGAGCGGGGCATCGGGGTCGTCGCTGGCCTGATCGGACAAGCCTGGCACCGCCTGCAGCACCGCCATGCGCTGCAGCACGGTGCTCATGTCCTCGAGCGTGGCCGCAGCCGAAATACCCTGCAGGCGCAGCGCGTCCACCAGCGCCACCAGCGTGGCGCCGTCCCAGTCGGCGAGGGCACGCAGCAGTTGCAGCACATGGCTGCGATCCACGCTGCCCAGCATCTGGCGCACGCCGGCTTCCTGCAACTGGCCGCTGCCAAAGGCGATCGCCTGGTCGGTCAGGCTCAGCGCATCCCGCATGGAACCCCGGGCGGCGCGCGCCAGCAGGCGCAGCGCCGGGGGCTCGGCGGCGATGCCTTCCTGGGCCAGCACACGGGTGAGGTGTTCAAACACCGTCTCGGGCGCCATCGGCCGCAGGTTGAACTGCAGGCAGCGAGAGAGCACCGTGACCGGGACTTTCTGAGGATCGGTCGTGGCCAGCACGAACTTGAGGTATTCGGGCGGCTCTTCCAGGGTCTTGAGCATCGCGTTGAACGCGGTGTTGGTGAGCATGTGCACTTCGTCGATCATGAAAACCTTGAAGCGGCCCTGCACGGGCTTGTAGACCGCCTGCTCCAACAGACTCTGGACTTCGTCCACCCCGCGGTTGGAAGCGGCATCGAGTTCGGTGTAATCGACAAAGCGGCCGGCATCGATGTCGCGGCAGGCCTGGCAAACGCCACACGGTTCGGCCGTGATGCCGCCCTGCCCGTCTGCGCCCTGGCAGTTGAGCGACTTGGCCAGGATGCGCGACACCGTGGTCTTGCCCACGCCACGGGTGCCGGTGAACAGGTAGGCATGGTGCAGGCGCTGCTGCGTCAGTGCATTGCTCAGGGCCTGAACCACATGCTCCTGCCCCACCATTTCGGTGAAAGAGCGCGGGCGGTACTTGCGGGCCAGGACAAGGTAGGACATGCGGCGATTCTATCGGGCGAGGGCCCGGGCACCGCTGCAGGCGCAGCGGCCGCCCGGCGCCCGGAGAAATGTGCGCCGCCTCGCACCAAGGGTGGGGCACTGGCCTACAA
>JACCDZ010406405.1_pt1 | contig 19913 bp, 18 predicted proteins | sample 7449551 | NCBI WGS metagenome assembly JACCDZ01 (sample SAMN15323452, study PRJNA562643) | freshwater metagenome | isolation source: river surface water | place: USA:Blue River Watershed | collected 2017-08-18
ACAACACGGTATTGCCAAAAGCGGGGCTTCTGTGCTAAATCGAACATTTGTACATTTTATGTATCTTTGTGCTAGATTGAACATTTGTGCCTTTAAAACCCCGCCTTCGGCAATACCCAAAACGTTGGCAGAAACACCATTGAAGATTCGTCATAAAATCAACGGTTCCGAATTTTACAAACTTGAATCTTAACAAGAAATTGAATCCAGACCTGATTTTGACAACGCTGAGAGGTCTGAATTAAATTTCTATTTGGACTGAAAAAAACCCTGACAGAAAAAAAACTTCTGAAAAAACGATAAATTTAACGAAATCTTCAATGATATTTCCGTCAACGAAATTTGACAACTTCTACTCGACTTTGACGAAAATGAAAATAAAACTGAAAAAAATTGACACAAAAAAAATATTGCTTGACTGAAAAACCGCTAAAAATTTTGGAATTTAACGAACTGAAAATCGAAAAAATGAATCTGAAATTTAAAAAAAAATGAAATTTATTGACAAAACTTGCTTGACAATCCGAAAATATTTCTAAATTTATCATTGAAAAAAAAAGTGAAAAAATGGTGCTTCTGCCAACAAGGGTTTGCCAAAAGCGGGGCTTAAGTGCTTCGATTCGGCATTTTTGCAAAGTTCAAGAGTAGTAATTCTATTGAACTTTAGTGCTAAAAATCCCCGCCTTCGGCAAGCCCCGAAACGTTGCCTGCAACCGTAGAGCGACAGTGCTAAATACCAACATTCCGACAAAAAGAAACATTTTTTCGGCAAAGCCGTTTGGCTATTCTTCGCAAAAATTAAAAGAGGTGCAACCAACCACACAATGCCAACACTTTTGCACCACATTTAATTTTGCCCCAACGCTCCCAAGCCCACCCACCACCCCAACATTTTTTTGACAGGAATTTCAACTATAAACTTTGGCAATCGGAACATAATGATTAAATTTGCCAAAATTGTCAAGGTAAATATTTCAAGAAGATGAAAGAAACATTTGGAGCATACATTCACAAACTTAGGTCTGAAAACGGCTTGACTTTGACCAAACTTGCGGCTGCATTGGACATTGACCAATCTACACTTTCAAAAATTGAAAATGGGAAAAGAAATGTACCCGAAGAAATATTGCCCAAACTTTCAGCTTTTTTTAATCTTGACTTGAAAAAATTAGAACACGAATATTTAAGTGAGAAAATTGCAGAGCTGATTTATCCGCAAGAAGAAACCAAAGCAATATTTAAAGCAGCCGAAGAAAAGGCAAAATATTTCAGAATAATAAAAACGCAACAAGGCACAATTGAGTTTTAACTATGGTAGGAGCATCATTATTTTCAAGTGCAGGCATAGCGGAAACTTACTTTGAAGAAGTAGGAATAAACATTGTTGCCGCTAACGAATTGGTTCAGGAAAGAGCCGATTTGTATCAGGCATTATATCCAAAATCAAAAATGATTGCAGGTAGCATTTTGGATGAAAATGTTTTTAAAACACTTGTAAAAAATACGCCTAAAAAATTAGATTTTTTGATTGCATCACCACCTTGTCAAGGAATGAGCGTTGCAGGAAAAAACAGAAATATTGAGCAAATGCTCAATGACGAAAGAAATTATCTTGTTTTCAAAATTATTGATTTTATCAAGCTAAAATCGCCAGACTTTGTGCTGATTGAAAATGTTCCGACATTTTTTAAATTGGTTTTACCCTACGAAAATCAACAACTAAAAGTCGTTGAAATTTTAAATCTTCTGTTTGGAAAAGAATACAACATTGAAGCAAATGTTTATGATGCAGCCGAATTTGGCGTTGCTCAAAGACGAACAAGAGCAATCATAAAATTGTATCGAAAAGGTAAAAAATGGGGACAACCAATAAAATCTGAAAAGCAAATAACAGTAGAAGAAAAAATTGGTTTCTTGCCAAGCATTGAAGCAGGACAAAAATCAAATGTAAAATGGCACTTTGCCCGAAAACATTCGGACAGCCACGTTCAATGGATGAAGCACACGCCAACAGGACAAACTGCATTTGAAAACAAAAAATATTTTCCTGTAAAACCAAACGGTGAAAAAATTAAAAGCTATAATACATCGTACAGACGAATTAATTGGGACGAGCCTGCACCAACAATTACAATGCGAAATGATGCAATCAGTTCGCAACTCAACGTTCATCCGGGTAGAAAATTAAAAAACGGAACGTATTCCGATGCAAGAGTATTGACACCGTTAGAGTTGATGTTGTTGTCGTCCTTGCCACAAGATTGGAACATTCCCGACAATACACCTGAATTGCTTATCAGAAAATGTATTGGCGAATGTATTCCGCCTTTACTCATTAAAAATATTGTAGCCCAAATAAACCGATAATATGACTTTAAGAATTGATAGTAAGAAATGGATTTTATACAGACACACAAGGGATTTTGATAAACTTTGTGTGGTTGCTGAATTTTTAAAGTCGTACACCAAAACAGGCATTTCAACAGACGAAAAAACGCAGTTAAATTTAAAGTTGCGTGAATTGGGATTGTACAGTGAACGAAATCCCGAATTACCGCTTGATGCGATAAACCACAAAATCAATCAGCTTTCGTATTATATGTTTGGCTACCAAGCCAAAGTTGACGGACAAGACAGATTTTTGTTTAGTCCGCTTGGAAACTTGTTCTTGAAACACGTTGAAGATAAAGAAAAAACAGCTAAAATATTCCTTACAATGCTTTGGGCTGTTCAATACCAACACCCACACAGCGGAACGGATAGCGAATTTCAACTTTATCCGTTTCGTTTGATTTATAAACTTCTTTCAGAGCCAAAACTTTCAAATAAACTTTACGCTTTTGAAGTGGCTTATTCGGTTGTTTTTCTGAAAGAAGCAACCAAAACAACTTACAAAGAATTAGTAAACGAATTATTAGAATTACGTAAACTTTCTGATGATGAACTTGCTCAAAAATTTCAAGAAGACAGACACGCATTAGTAAATTCGGCTTACGAATGGGATTATTACGTTTCCAATTTGTTTGAAAGTGCAAATGTTTTAGACAAAAAAGACGGAGTTGTTATTACAAAATTACAACACGGAAATACAAACACTTTCCGAAAAATAACACGAAACGAAGTTTCAATTCCCGAAAACCTAAAAACATTAGTTGGGCAATTAGAAAACGAATATTCATTTTTAGAAAAGCCCTTGTTACTCAACGACCCAGAACGCTTAAAATTAGATGTTGTAAAAGAAATTTACAGCTTCTACCCTAAAACGCTTTTGGTTGAAATAGGCGAAGCAGTTGACGATTTCAAATTTGAATTACTTAATCTTCCAAAACTTATTGAGCAATATGCAAACAATAATGAAGGAGCGGAAGCCTATCTTTTTGAAGATGCTCTGGCAGACGGCTTCAATATGTTCTACAACATAGAAGCAAACAAAATCAGCGGAGCAGGAAACACGGATTTAGAGTGTTTGTACATTCCAAGAAAGAAGAAATTTACTGTTGAAGCCAAATCAACTAAAAACAAACTTTCAGGCATAAATGCAGGAAGATTAGCAGGACACCGTGAAAAAATTGGTGGAGCTTACACAATCGTTGTAACGCCAAGATATGTTCCTGCCGTGCTTCAAGATATTCGCACAAGTCCAATCGTGATTATTCGTGCAAATACTTTTTCGGAGTATCTGTACAACTGTATTGACAACGATATAAGAGAAATTGACTACGAAGATTTTGATAGCATTATTGTTAATAATCTTGGTAAAGACATCAGTAAAAACATTTCGGATTTAACTATTTCAAGGTTCGCAACACAAAAATAAACTTGCTATGATTACAATTACAAGAGAAGACAATATGAAGTTAATGTCAAGGTATCCCGACAATTATTTTGACCTTGCAATAGTTGACCCACCTTACGGAATTTTGAACAAAACCAAACGAGGTGGAGACCATAAATTTAATATGGACGAATACAGTCAATGGGACGTAAAACCCGATGACGAGTATTTTAATGAACTGTTTCGTGTTTCAAAAAATCAAATTATTTGGGGCGGAAATTATTTTGGACAGCTTTGGGCAAGAAGTCCATACAACAAAGGTTTTATCATTTGGGACAAAAAACAACCCGAAACATTGAATAATTTTTCGATGGCTGAAATGGCTTGGAGTTCATTAGATAAGCCTTCAAAAATTTTTGAATTTAGCGTTAGAAAGAACAGAAACAAAATCCACCCGACACAAAAACCTGTTGAACTTTACGAATGGCTTTTGAAAATGTATGCTAATCAAGGCGACAAAATTTTAGACACACATTTAGGAAGCGGAACAATCGCTATTGCTTGTTACAATGCAGGTTTGAGTTTAACAGCTTGTGAAATCAGCGAAACATATTATTTGAGTGCATTAGAAAAAATCAAAGAAGTTGTTCCTAAAAATGCCATTCACACAAACGACTTAGAAGCATTTGCTTTGACATTTCCCGAACAAAAAACATCAAAAAACGGACTGCATAAATTGTACCAAGAACACGTTGAGCAATTAAGACTTTTCAAAGAAGAACGAGCAAAGTATTATGCAATGGCGAAATGAAAAAAGTAAAGCTAAATAATATTGCTATTTTGGTGTTGTTCATTACATCATATATTCCTTTGTTTGGATTGTTAATTTTACGACAAATCAAGCAAAACATTGAGTATTTGAATTTTGGAAACATCAATCAAGAAAGCATTTTATTGGCTTTTAAAAAATTTGGTTTAAGTGGTTTTCTTTTTCTTCTTGCAATCTTCGGATATATCGGGTTAAAATTCTTATTAAAAAATTTAGATAAGAAAAAAGCAAATGGAGAACTTGTAAAGATTGTTGAAGTAGAAAACAAGAATAGCGAGACTATAAGCTATATTTCTACTTACATCGTTCCATTTATCTTTCAAGATACAAACAATTTGTTTGACATTTCTTCGATTTTCATTGTTTTGGTTATCATCTTTTTCATTTATACCAAATCAAATATGATTGTGATAAATCCAATTTTGAGTATTACTCATACGCTTTACCAAATTGAATACAATAAAAAAGGTAAAACGAAAAAAGGGCTTTTGATAATAAAAGAAGAAGATTTGGAAAGCGGACAAGAAGTAAAAATAAACCTAATTACGAAAAATATTTATTATGGATAAATCTATATTGGTTAATATAATCGGTCAAGCAAGTGCGGAAAACTTGAAGATGTACTTTGTAACTCGCATTCTCAAAGAGGGAATGAAAGCTAACTCACGAGTTTTAGAGAAATTTGATTTTAAAGTTTATCAAATTGAAATTACAGACGAAGTAAGAAAGTATCTTTATGAACTTTCTCTAAAACAGTTTCAGAAAATTCAAAATAACGAAGATTTACACTTCTTTGATTATGATGTCATTGCAGACGAAACAGAACATTTATTTACTTATCAAATGGAAAATAAAGTTGGCTCATTTTCAGATGTTGTTTACAATCAATTAAACCAAAGTCCTCAAAAAATTACAGACTTAAACGACATACTTCAAGATGAAACACTTTGGGCATATTGTATAGAGTTTGAAATTGACAGCGATAAATCTTTCTACACATTTAGAAAAATATCACCCGGAAAAGTAGGTGTTGAAAAGGAAAAAGACGGAGAAAAGAAAAGTTTAGGCAGCCAAATAAGAACCTTTTTTGACACAAATACTAATACATTATCACTATTAAAAAGTGATACTGTTTATTTAGATAAACAAATAGATTGCATCTTTTACGAAGAAACTTTTTACGTTTTGAAAAAGTATTACTTTGAACAACTTGTTGGTTTACAAGAGGAATACAAAAAGAGAGCGGAAGATGTTGCGACTTCAATTTCTAAACACGAATGTTTTGGAGATGTAAAACTTCTATCCGACAAAATAGAAACAAAAGTTGCTATTCACAAAAAGCTAATGAAGTTGGAAAAAATCGGAAATCTAAACTCTCTAACTTCAAAAAATATCAAGAAATTAGAAACATTAGGCAAGAAGAAAAAAGCACCAATAAATTTGAAAGACGGTAAAATTCAGTTTGAAACGGAAGAAGATATAGACAATGTAATCAAACTTTTATGCGACTACTTCAAAACAGGAGATTATTCGGGTAAACCATACGGAACGTACGCAGGGAAATTACAGACAGCCGAGTAACCCAACGCTTTTGGTAGCACATTTGCATTTTTCCAACCGCACAAAGCCAAACAAAAATGCAAAAGAGCTACCAAGCCAACGCACCGCAAAACGAAACGACAAACTAAGCGTGAAAATAACGGCAGCAGGCAACAAGGGTTTGGCGAAATGGCGGTTTAAGTGCAAAATTCAAGGTTAGTAATTCTATCACCGCATAAGCCATTTTTATTTCCTTTTTTTGTAATTTAGCAAATAGAAAATGGCTTATGCTACTGTTGTGCTAAATTGAAAGTTCGTGCTTCTATTTCCGCCACTATCGCCAAGCCCAGAACCGTTGGGTGCAAGTGTAAAACCGACGGTGCTAAAATCAACGGACAGCGAAATGAACGGAACGACAAGAATGTTTTTTATTTTTTGCCAACGCACATTTTTAAAACCAATTTTAGCCACCCGCACAAACGGCACATTTGGTTTTTGCCGACACACAAAGCCAACGCTTCAAAAAACCAAAAGAGCCGTTTCTTTCCACCCCTACAACTTTAATGATATTTTTTAATCTCATTTAATGAGATAATACAGGAATTTGAATATCTTTGTAGGATTGAAGTGTATTCATAAATCCAATTCAAAAATGAACCAAATAAAAAAGGTTTTAGAAGAAAAAGGAATAAAGCAAGTTTGGCTTGCTGAACAGTTGGGCAAGAGTTACAATATGGTAAACTCTTATGTCCAAAACAGAAGACAGCCGAGCATTGAAGATTTATACAAAATAGCTGAACTATTGAATGTAGATGCAAGAGATTTATTAACAAAGAGTCTGAACAAGAATGGCTAAAACGAAATTAAAATTTATTGACCTTTTTGCAGGACTTGGGGGATTTCATCTTGCTTTATCAAAATTAGGACACGAGTGTGTTTTTGCAAGTGAATTGATGCCCGAATTGCAAAGTCTTTACAAAAAAAATCACGGAATTGAGTGTGCAGGCGACATCAACCAAGTTGATATAAGTTCAATTAAACCTCACGATATTTTGTGTGGAGGTTTTCCGTGTCAGCCATTTTCACAAGCAGGTTCTCAACAGGGTTTTAATGATGAAAAAGACAGAGGAAATCTTTTTTATAAGATTATGGAAATTTTAGAGTATCACAAACCCGAATTTGTTTTTCTTGAAAATGTGCCAAATCTAAAATCACACGACAACGAAAACACCTACAAAGTAATAAAAGAAACGCTCGAAACATTATACGAGGTAAAAGACGATATTATTTCACCGCATTATTTTGGTATTCCACAACACCGAACCCGTATTTACATTGTAGGTCGGTTGAAATCAAAAGGCGGACTAAAAGACTTTCAATTTCCCGACCATACGCAACGCCCCGAATGTAGCATTAACGATATAATTGTTCCCGAAGATGACGACTATATGACTTTGAGAGATGTTACCAGAAATCATTTAGATGTTTGGCAAGAATTTTTGGATTTAATAGCTAATAATAATGCACAACTTCCAACTTTCCCGATTTGGGCAATGGAATTTGGGGCAACTTATAAATATGAGAATCGCTCTCCTTATTACCAGCAAAGCAAAGAATTGATTGGGCTTAAAGGAAAATTTGGAGAAGAAATAAACGGAAGTTCAAGAGATGATTACTTTAATTGTTTGCCAATATATGCAAATCCATTAAAGTCAGATAAGAATAAAATTTTCCCCGATTGGAAAAAACAATTTATCCGTCAAAACAGAGAGTTTTATGACAAGAATAAATCTTGGATAGACCCTTGGTTACCCAAAATCAAAGATTTTGAAAATAGCCATCAAAAATTTGAATGGAATTGCGGATATGAAGAACAGCCAACGATAAACAACAAAATTGTTCAATTTCGTCCTTCGGGTATTAGAGTTAAAAAGTCGACATTTTCGCCAGCATTGGTTTTAACGACAACGCAAATTCCGATTTTCCCTTGGGTAGAAACACCAAAAGGAGAAATAGGCAGGTATATGACAAAAAAAGAAGCCGCAAAACTTCAATGTATGGAAGATTTAAAAGAGTTTCCCGATACGATTGCAAAGGCATTTCGGGCATTTGGAAACGCAGTAAATGTTGAAGTTGTGAGAAAAATTGCAGAAAACTTATTGATAGATTATGAAGCAAATTAATAAAGTATCTATTGCATTACAACCAAGTGTTTACAGCACTTTTCGGGCGTTGAACAACACCGTTTCGTTCACGCTTGGAGAGTATGTTGATAATGCTGTGCAAAGTTATCTAAACAATAAAAATGAATTATTAGCAGTTGAACCCAATTACAAATTAGAAATCAGAATAACAGTTGATTGGGAAAAACGTACAATAACAATTTATGATAATGCGACAGGTATTAGTATTGAAAACTACGAAAAAGCATTTGAACCTGCACACATTCCATTAGATAAAACAGGTTTAAATGAGTTTGGTATGGGAATGAAAACGGCTTCTGTTTGGTTAGCTGATAATTGGTGTGTTTATACAAAAGCATTAGGAGAAACCGTAGAACGGTTTACTGATTTTGATTTACCAAAAGTAATAAAGGAAAACAAAGAAGAATTAATTGTTACAGAAACTCCCAAACCAGCGAATGAACATTACACAAAAATCGTTCTTTCAAATCTATCAAACCAAGCTCCTACCCCAAGCCAAATGGATAAAATCAAACGACATTTATCCAGTTTTTATAGGAAATTCATAAGAAACAACGAGATAATCATTTTTGTAAATGATGAATTATTACAATATCCTGATTACGAAATTTTAGAAGCACCGTACTACAAAAATTCTGAAAGTCCAGATATTTTTTGGAAAAAGGAAATTGATTTTGAATTTGGCGAATACAAAGCAAAAGGATTTATTGCGATACTTAAAACAATGCAACAATCGGCTAACGGTATTGCATTATTAAGACGAGGACGGATTATTGAAGAAAAATATTTCCCTCACGTTATTTGTGGTCAAATTGGTTCGCCACGCTACAAAAGAATTTTCGGAGAAATAGAACTTGACGGCTTTGAAGTATCATTTAACAAAAACAAATTCAGAGATGAAGAGAATTTGTATGCTTTTATGGAAGCATTAAAAGATGAACTCACTACACCCGAATTTGATTTATATGGACAAGCTGAAAATTACAGACAACGAGCAAAAGAAGAAACAACCAAAATAGCCAAAGGAATTACGGCTACACTAAAAAAAGAAAGCAAACCTCGTGAACTCGCAAAAAGAGTACAAGAAGCAGAAATAAAAGCACAAGACACTCAATTAACAACTAATTCTGAAACATCAATTCAAAACGCAGAAACTTTGGGTAGTCATTCCGATTCGTTTCAGCTAAACGATACGGATTATACGCTAAAAGTTGATTTGGTTAATGACACAACGACCGATAAATTGTATTCTGTTGCTTTGGAAGATAGCGAAACATTATTTGATACAGCTAACAGTAAAATAATTGTTTGCAAAATCAATCTTGCACACCCGTTTTTTACTCGTTTCGACCAATTTAAGAAAGCCGACAATTATCAGCCAATTATTGCAATATTCAAATCGCTTGCTTTGGCAGAAATTATGGCATCAAATAGAGGTACGTCTAATGCTTCAAACATTAGGCTTTTGTTTAACAATTATCTACTTCAATAATATGGAAATACAAATATTATCTTCACAAGCAGACGATAAATTTTCTCCAATAATTGGAGAGAGAACAACGGAATTGATTAACCGACTGAAAAGTAAACTCGACCAAGACGAGGTTGATAATTTATTGTCGGAAACAACAGATATATTGTCGCATTGCACAAATCCGAACTTAAACGAATCTCAATCAGTAACGAATCTCGCATTTGGGTATGTTCAGAGTGGAAAAACAATGTCTTTCACAGCATTGTCAGCAATGGCAAATGATAATGGATTTAGAATTATTGTGTATTTCGCAGGTACAAAAACTAATCTATTAACACAAACAACGAAACGCTTACGAAAAGATTTAATCAATAACGGAGCAAATAATCAATTCTATAAATTACACGAAAATCCGTCTTCAAATGAAATTCAGAAGATTAAAAATGAATTGCAAATAAGCACAAAACCTGCAATTTTAATCACGGTGTTGAAACACCATAAATACATCAACGACCTTGCTGATATTTTCAATTCGCAGCAGGTTAAATCTGTATTAGGAAACAAAGCAGTTTTAATTATTGATGATGAGGCAGACCAAGTGAGTTTAAACGGATATGCTTATAAAAACAGTAAGAAAGAAAATACATCGGAAGAATGGGAAGATGATGAATACACTACTACTTACAGTAGCATTTTGAAATTAAAATCTTCAATTCCAAATCATTCATATATTCAATACACGGCAACTCCACAAGGACCGTTATTGATTAGCATATTAGATTTACTTTCGCCAAAACATCATACAGTTTTAACACCAGGTAAAAAATATACAGGTGGCAAAACATTTTTTGTAGATAAACCCGAGCTAATAGTAACAATTCCCGAAAACGAAGTTTTTAACAGCAAGAAAAATCAACTTCAAAACTGCCCTAAAACCCTTATCGAAGCCTTGCAAATTCATTTGATGAATGTTGCATTAGTTGTTCGTATCTTACAAAAAGAGCGGTATTTGTCAATGATGGTTCACGCAGATAGAGACCAAGATGCAAGCCAATCATTTCACAGTTGGACAAAAAATTTGATTGATATGTGGACGGAACAAATCAATAGCGATGAAAATGATTTTGCTCGCATAGAATTAGTCAATTCATTCAAAAAGATTTATCCCGAAGTTATTCGGTATTATACTTCGCCCGATGATGTTGTTCCTACTTTTGACGAAATCTTACCTAATTTGCAAGATGTAATTTTTGACACCAATATTGAGCTAATAATCAGCCGAACAAAAAAACAAGGAGATAATAAAGAAATTGATTGGGAGGGATATTCTTCGCATATTTTGATAGGTGCGGAAATGCTTAATCGTGGTTTTACGGTTGAAAATTTAGCGATTACATATATGCCACGTTATAGCGTAAGCAAATCAACAGCCGATACTATCCAACAAAGATGTCGTTTCTTTGGTTACAAATTGAATTATCTAAAATCGTGTAGAGTTTATTTGCCCGAAGATACAATATTAGAATACGCAGAATATGTTGAACACGAGGAAGAAATGCGTAAATGGTTAAAAGAAAATTCAAGCCTTGAAGATGTAGAACAGTTGTTATTGATAACTCCAAAATTAAATGCAACTCGTAAAAATATACTTTCGGTAAATACGGTACAAACAAAACTGAACGGTTGGCGAAAAATGAACGCTTTCCAAGTAATAGATGAAAACACTCGTTTTGTAGAGCAGTTTATTTCCGAGACCAATTTTACTGATGATAAAGATTATGGCACACCCGACCGTAATCATCGCTATGCAAAACTTCCTGTACAAGAAGTAATTGAATTTTTGTCGGATTTCAAATTTTCAAATATGCCTGATGCAGCTCGTAAGCAAGCAACAATCAGGTATATGAAATACCTTGCAACAAAGGAAAATTCGCCATTACAACACGCTTATATAATTCAAATGGCGTATGCGGGAAACCCTCGTGAGCGTGCTTTTAATGAACAAACGCAAAGATTAAAAGAATTACATACAGGTCGTTCCACTTCGGGAAAAGAAGTTTATCCGGGAGATGCGAAAATTAAATTTGAAGATTCAATTTGTATTCAGATTCATAAAGTGCAACTCAAATCTGATTCAATCAATTGGGGAGGAAAAGTTGCCTATACCTTAGCAATCTATTACCCAGAAGATTTTGCGGTTAATTATATAGCAACAGAAAGTAAAAACGAGAAATAGCGTAAATTATGAGACACCCGATTTATAAAATATTTGCAGATTTACAGCAGAAAGAGCCTGTCAATAAAGATAGTTTTTTGGCAGCTTCTTTACCGTTTACGCAAAAGCATAAAATCGGTATTTCAACAGAGGGCTTTCCTTTATTTTTTATCGAATGTAACGATATAGCCCATTCGGCAGATATAACGCTTGAATTTATTTCGGTTTTATTTAATCGTCCTTGCAACTTATCTGAAAACAACACTCAATCTAAAAATACTTATACGATTATTTCATTAAAAACTGAAAACAGCGATTTTCAAAAATACTTTTTTGATGTCGTTTGTATTGTGTTGGAGCAATTACCCGAAAATCCCACGCATAAACAATTAAAAAAAGAAATTCAGAAATTAATAGATTTATTCAGTCAGTTCAATCGTCCACCACGTAAAACCATACAAGGACTTTGGGCAGAATTATTTGTTATCGAACAGGCAAATAATCCCGAATACTTAATTCAATCGTGGCATTCTTCGTCAGAGGATAAGTTTGATTTTAATGACGGACAAGATAAAATCGAAATCAAAAGCACAGCAAATGTCAGCCGTATTCATAGATTTTCTCTTGAACAACTTAATCCAAATAAGAACTCTAATTTATTGATTGCTTCGGTTTTTGTAATTCAAACAGGAAAGGGAAAAAACATATTTTACCTGATAGATTCCATTTGTAAAAAGGTTCAAAATATAGAATTACAATTTCGGTTAAATGAAATCGTATCTCAAACACTCGGCAATGATTTAGACAAAGCATTTGACACCTATTTTGACTATCAACAGGCTTGCGATACACTTGCTTTTTTTGATTTCAAGGATATTCCTACAATTAAAATTGATGCTATTCCTAATGAGATTAGCAATATCCATTTTGATTGCAATTTATCCAATATTAGTGCAGTTGAAGATGAGGCTTTAAAATCCTCTAAAAGTTCATTATTTAAAAGCGTACAGGTATGAAGATAGAAAAAATATTCCCTGAAACATTACGACAACTGATGATTGAGGTTTTAAAGACTTCAACAGATTTTTCATATATTGGTGGAACGCAACCCTTTTTAATGCAATTCAAGGACAAAGAATATTATGTCTATGTAAAAAACTTATCTTCTGCATATTTCAAAGAACGCCCCGATACAACAAGAGCACAGTTGCCAATACGAGATGAATTTGACGAAATCAAAAAATCAGATATTCCATTTATTTTTTTAGGCTACGACCAACAAAATGATGTTTTAGTTTGTTGGAATTTTCATAATGCCAAAGCACGTTTAAACGAAAAACGAAGTGTGTCGTTTTATTCTCGTCAGTTTTTTCAAGATGAAGTTTCATCAGGCACTTTTTTACGCAAAAGCCTAAAAAATGGTGATGAGCCTATTCTTTTTAAGCGTAGAGATTTAGTTGAGTTTTTCAATCAAATTGATACTTTTTTTCCTCTTTCCAAAGATGAAATTCAAAACGCTATTGCACCAACAAAAAATGTTGATAATGAGCAATTTGTTTCCAACGGAAAGCTGTTAAAGATAACAGATAAAGAGTTAATTGAACAACTAAAACCACTTATCGAAACAAAACGTACTTTGCAAGCATTAAAAGTAGTTGATAATTTTTACAAAGGACAATTTCCAACTATGAAATTAGCCGATTGGAACAAATTGATTAAAGAAATCCATTAACAAACGATAATAAAATGCCCGAACATCAAAATATAGAATACAAACAAAGTTGGAGAGATGAATATCTGAAATGGATTTGCGGGTTTTCAAATGCCAACGGAGGTACTATTTTCATTGGTAAAGACGATAACGGAAATGTTGTTGGAGTTGATGAAGCGAAAAGATTATTAGAAGAAATTCCAAACAAAGTGCGTGATGTTTTGGGTATTATGGTTGATGTGAATTTACACGAAACCAAGCAAGGCGATTATTTGGAAATTGTTGTAGAAGCCTATCCAAACGCCATAAGCTACAAAGGGCAATATCATTACCGAAGCGGAAGCACCAAACAGGAATTAAAAGGCAACTCACTCAACGAATTTCTATTGAAAAAGTCGGGTAAAACTTGGGACGATGTTATTGAACCGAGAGCAACTTTTGACGATATTGATGAAAATACGTTTTCGGCTTTCTTGAAAATGTCGGAAGAAAAAGGGCGTTTGCCTAATGTTGTTGGTTTGACAATCCAACAAATTTTTGAAAAACTATTGCTTACCGAAAAAGGTCAGTTAAAACGTGGTGCATTGGTTTTGTTCGGTAAAAATCCCGAACGATTTTATCCAAATTCTTTTGTGAAAATTGGACGTTGGGAAGGTAATAACATTCTGTTTCACGATGTGGAAGAAGGCAATTTGTTCACACTTTTACGAAACGTAACCAATAAACTCAACAATGATTATCTTAAACAAAAAATTCATTTCGAGGGATTATATCGAATAGAAACAGGAGAATATCCACGAGAAGCAATGAGAGAAATGTTGCTGAACGCATTGGTGCATCGGAGTTATATGGGTGCTCCTATCCAAATTCGTGTTTATGACGACAAAATGAATATTTGGAATGACGGAGGTTTGCCGACAGGAATTAGCTTGGAATCGCTAAAACGACCACACTCATCAAATCCACGAAACCCGATTATTGCAGGAGTTTGTTTTAAAGGTGGTTTGATTGATGCTTGGGGAAGCGGAACGGTAAAAATCATTGAAACTTGCCTACAAGCAGGACTTCCCGAACCCGAACTTATCGAACAAGACGGAGGCTTTCTTGTAACGCTTTTCAAAAACAACTTGACAAAAGAGCAACTTACCAAACTTGGCTTAAATGAGCGACAACTGAAAGCGGTTGAGTATGTGAAAGAGAAAGGGAAGATTACGAATAAGGATTATCAAGAGTTAAATTCAGTTGCTAAACCTACTGCGACAAGAGATTTAGCAGAATTGGTTGAAAAATTTGGCATTCTCAAAAATACAGGAAAAGGAGCAGGAAGTTATTATGAAATAATTGGCTCATAATTGGCTCAATTGGCTCACGATTGGCTCATAATTGGTTCATTTCGGAGAAAAATAACGCCAACGCTATTTGCAAGCACATTGTCAAAGTCGCACAAGCCAACCGCACAGAGCCAAACTTTGCCAAAGAGCTTGCAAAGCCAACGCAAGACAAAATTGGTTTAAAAATTTCCCAACGCTTCAAAAAATAAAAAACAACAAGCGGACGGAACAACACCAGCACCCAACAAGGGTTTTGTGAAATGGCGGGAAACGGCTTCGATTGAAACTTTTGTGCTATCTTTGAAGTCGGTGCTTCGATTGAAAGTCAGTGCAAATAATCCGCCACTTCACAAAGCCCCAAAACGTTAGCCGTCAGTGTAGCGAACCGTATAAACCGACTGACAAATCAACAGAAAATAGAAATAAAATTTGTACTTTTGAAGTTTAATAAATATTGAAGAATATGATAGCAGAAAAGACTTTAAATAAAACTTTACATATTGCAAAATTCGCAAAAAAAGACGAGTTCTATACACAACTATCTGACATTGAAAGTGAATTAAAACATTACGAAAAACACTTTAAAGACAAAGTAGTTTTTTGTAATTGTGATGACCCAAGAGTTAGTAATTTTTTTCATTATTTTTCATACAACTTTGAAAATTTAGGTTTAAAAAAACTCATAACAACTTGCTATAAAAATCAAGAAACAGATTTATTTGCTGACGAAGAATCTGAAAATGCAGTATTTCTTGAATATACAGGCGACAAAAATGGAAATAAAATCCCTGATGCCGAAGAAATTGGTGTAAAACCACTAAAAGGCGATGGCGATTTTAGAAGTAAAGAAAGTATCGACTTGCTAAAGCAAGCCGATATTGTCGTTACAAACCCGCCATTTTCTTTATTTAGAGAATATGTAGAACAATTAGTAAAATACGACAAAAAATTTCTAATAATTGGAAACATTAATGCTATAACATACAAAGAAATCTTTAAACTTATTAAAGAAAACAAAGCGTGGTTAGGTATTAATATGGGTAGAGGTATTTCGGGATTTATTGTTCCAGAGCATTATGAATTATACGGAACTGAAACAAGCATTGATACTTTTGGAAATAGAATAATTTCGCCAAATAATTGTCTATGGCTAACAAATTTAGACACTTTTAAGCGACACGAAGATATTAATCTTACCAAAACATATTACGGTAACGAAATAGAGTACCCAAAATTCGACAATTACGATGCAATCAATGTGAATAAAACCCAAGATATACCGAAAGATTATGATGGAGTTATGGGCGTTCCAATTACATTTTTACACAAATATAATCCTGAACAATTTGAACTAATTAAATTTAGGAAAGGAAATGATGATAGAGATTTATCAATAAATGGTAAATGTCCATATTTCAGAATTTTAATCAAAAATAAAAGACTCTAAATATTTCAATACAAAATTTATAAATGGCAAAAAAGCAAACAGACCGACTGCGTGTTGAAAAAGTAAGAGGTCAAGGACCGAAGGAAATTTTTGGAGAAAATGCCCAAATACACGATAAATCAGTAAATAGTTTTTCAAAAGCGGTTTTTGAAACTTTAAAAAAGGATTATCCAAATCTTGAATTTCGTTTTAGAGATAGCATTGACAAAAAGGAAATTAACGAAAAACTTAACTCGGTTGATGCAAGATTGGGAGTAACAATCTTTGTTGAAAAAGCATCAATAAAACCTGATGGTGGTATTATTGAGGTAAAAGATAAAGACGAAAAATGGCGTATTGTTTTAGTATGTGAAGCTAAACATCAAGGAAAGGATATTGAAAATATCAGTAAAGGAACTCTCGTTGGTAAAAATAACAATCAAGAATTGATGGTGGCAGGAAATGCAATAGAGCGTTCTCATAAAAACATCAACGAAGTAAGGAACATAATGATTGACGAAAAACATTTTCCTTATATACTGTTTTTACAGGGTTCAAATTTTCTAACTGAACCATTTACAGTAACAAAACCCGATGGAACAGAAGTAATATTGAAACACGATGTTGGTTCATTAAACAGAATTGACAGATTAACTTCTGCAAATTTTAGTTTACCAATAAACCAAAATAGTTGTGAAAATATATTCATCACTATTGATGGAAAATCTGTTATGTTGCAAGCAGTATCAATTTACACAAAACCAACAGAATGGACTATTGAAGAAATGTTGCCAATTATGATGGATATTTCAAAAACTTCATTAAGAATTTTAGGATTAGAAGACGAATAAATGAACGGAAAACCAGAAAATAAATAAACACCGAACGGCTAACAGCAGTTTGGCAAAATGGCGGGTTCAGTGCTAAATTGAACATTCGGGTTTCAAATGAAGTTTAGTGCTAAAATGAAAGTAAGTGCTTCAAAATCCGCCACTTCGCCAAGCTGCAAACCGTTATAGGCAAGCATAGCGGACGACAAAGAACATTTAGAAACGAGAATGACTGCAAAAGAAAAACAAACACATTTTATCAAGACTTACTTGAAACCGACTTTGAAAAATTTCGGCTACCAGACAAGTGGACAAACTTGGTGGAAAGACAAAGGCGACTTTTTCAACTTAATCAACTTGCAGAATTTTTCTTGGAACAGTAAAGACAACGTTGACTTTTGTTTAAATATTGGAGTTGTTTTAAAACCTACAATGACTGACAAGAACAAAAAAAAGCCAACAGTTCACGACTTGACAGTGTATTTAAGAGAAAGTTATTATTTACCGGACGACAGAAAGGAGTATAAATTCAGAAACAAAACGGGGTATGTTCTGACTGAACAAACGGACTTAAATGACTTTGTTTCCGAACTTAAATCGGACTTTGAAAATTATATTTTGCCGACTTTAGACAAATTGAATTCACTTCAAAACTGTGTCGACAAATTTGGCGGTATAACATTTTGGGGCGACAACTTGAAACGAGTAATTGCAGAGAATAAACTTATAGCACAATGACGACAAGAATGCCAGCCTATAACAGCACCTACCCAAAAGTGGCGGTTCAGTGGTTAAATCAAGCTTTGTGTCCCGCACGTGCGGGATTTCTCCTTGGTGACAGTGAAGTGCTTCGAAATCGCCACCTTCGGGTAGCTGCAAACCGTTGTGTGCTACCTTGAGAACCCACTAAAACTCATATGATAAACGGAAAAAGTAAAAGTGTAGTTGGACTTGTCGCTACTACTGCTGTAATTGCAATAATAATTGCAGTTTATCTTTATTTTGAGAATGAGAAAAATTCTAACAGAATAAAACAACTTGAAGAAGATAAGCTCAAACTTATACTTGATTCATTAAAACGAAATCCAGACCTTAGTGACGAAATCAAACGGCAGATTGAGAAGCTAATTGCGGACTTTAAAGACATTGACGAAAAAGTTTCTAACGAATTAGCACAAGCACTTCAACTTTTCCAAATTGGACAGACCGAAAACGCAATCGAAGACCTTGTAAAGATTATTGAGCACTTACTGACAGTACATTATAAAAATGACCCTAATTTTAAAAAATGGCTAAAAGAAGAAAAGAAAAAACCTGACCTTCATAATTTGCTAACATTTTGTAAGACAGAAAAGAAAATTGACGATATTGAATATCAATTCTACTTAGCAATTAAGACTATTAGAAATAAAGAAGACCATACACTTGACTTAAAACTTGACGACTATTTAAATGCTTCGGGACTAATTACTGCTGTAGGTGGAATTTTTAAAATTGCAAAAATAGTTTATCCCAAACCGCAGATTGTATAAACAATGTGTAAAATAGGCAGCACACAACAAGGTATTGGCAAAAGCAGGGTTGACATTGCCAAATTCAACATTTGTAATTCTATTGTACATTTGTGCTAAGGCTAAGCTGACGTATTTCTAAGCCCTGCCTTCGCCAATACCCAAACCGATGTGGCGAAATCCGCTTACGCTCCTTTCGCCACATCGGGGCGGCGCCTACACCGCACGATGCGCTTGTCGCTTCGCGAACTTCGCACATCATGCGATTTTGCAAAATCCTTTCTCCGAGAAAACTCGGAAAAAGAACTTCGCAAAGCCGCCGCCCCGTTAGCGGCAAGGCAAAGACGACCCAATAGACAAACAAATGGCTGAAATTTTAGACAACATATTAAACGACTTTGGAATAACCTCTACATTTTCAAGACAATTATTTAAGGACAAAGCAAGTCTTAAAGAATATTCAAAATCCAAAGAGATTTTTGCAGAGGGAAAGAAAAACGAACTTGAATATTTATTAATTTCAGGCGTTTTACATAGATACAATATTTCTGACAAAGGCGAAATTGTAACAACAGGTTTTTATATGCCAAAATCAGTAATTACACCACACTTTGCGAGAACTAATAAAGGGAAAAATATTTTTAGCTTGCAAACTTTAACAGACACAGTAATTGTAGAAATTCCTGTAAATGAATTAGACAATTTAAGATACAACAACAAAGAATTTCACGAGTTTGGACAACAAATTTTAGAGAAAGAACTTGCACAAACTTATTTTAATGAAGTTGTTTTTCGTTCCTACAATGCAAAAGAACGACTACTTTCTTTAAGAAAACAATTTTCAAACCTTGAAAATTTAGTTCCGCATAATATTATTTCGTCTTATTTAGGGATTACCAATGTATCATTTAGTCGATTAAGAAATGAATTAAGTAAGAAATGAACCCGTTGGGTGTAATTAAATAGATTGATTTTTAATATTGTTTATTGGTCTATCAAAGATGAACTTATTGATATATTGGATCAATGTTAAAGCTGTTATTTTTGCTAAAATTCTTGTTTTAAAAC
>JACCDZ011376590.1_pt1 | contig 19905 bp, 13 predicted proteins | sample 7449551 | NCBI WGS metagenome assembly JACCDZ01 (sample SAMN15323452, study PRJNA562643) | freshwater metagenome | isolation source: river surface water | place: USA:Blue River Watershed | collected 2017-08-18
CACCAGCCACTTGCTGCCGGCGTCATGGAAGTTCACCTGGATACGCGCATTCGGTCCGTTGCCCTCAAACTTGAGGATCACACCGTCACCAAAGCGCGGATGCCGGACCGGCTGGCCCAGACGGAAGGCGCCACTGCCTTCGTCATTGCCGCCCAGCCGCGACGGCGCGGTATTGATGGCCGCCGATGGCAGGGTGAAACCCCGGTTGTTGTTGCCGGCGCGCACGCGCTGCAACAACGCCTCGGGGATCTCGCGCAGGAAGCGTGACGGCGCATTGTGCTTTTCATCGCCATACAAACGACGGATTTCCGCGTGCGTGATGACCAGCTCTTTCATGGCGCGCGTGATGCCGACATAGCAGAGCCGCCGCTCCTCCTCCAGGTTGTTGTCCTGCAGGGCCATCTCGTGCGGGAACAGGCCTTCTTCCAGCCCCGCCAGAAACACCAGCGGAAACTCCAGTCCCTTGGCGGAGTGCAGCGTCATCAGCTGCACCGCATCCTCGAACTCGCTGGCCTGGGCTTCGCCCGCCTCCAGTGCGGCATGATCCAGAAAAGCCGCCAGTGCACTCGGTGCCTCTTCTTCATCCCACTCGAACTCGCGCGAGGCCGCCACGAGTTCCTTCAGGTTTTCCAGCCGGGTCTGGCCCTTTTCACCTTTTTCCTTTTCATGGTGCGCCCACAGGCCGGTGCCATGTATCACGGCATCGACACGTTCGTGCAGGGGCACGCCTTCGGTCTTGCGCTCCAGCTCGCGCACCAGATCGGTAAACACGCACAGCTTGCTGATCACGCTGGACGGCAGAAGATTGTCGGCATGGGCACGCTCGACTGCCTGCCACAATGACACACCCAGTTCGCGCGCCAGCGCCCGCAGGGCATCCATGCTCTTGTCACCAATGCCGCGCACCGGCAGGTTGACCACGCGCTCAAAGGCCGTGTCGTCATTCGGGTTGGCCATCAGGCGCAAATAGCCAACGGCATTGCGGATTTCCGCACGCTCGAAAAAGCGCAGGCCGCCATGAATGCGGTAGGGCATCTGCGCGCGGATCAGTGCTTCTTCCAGCACGCGTGATTGCGCATTGGAGCGGTACAGCACCGCCATCTCCTTGCGCATCATGCCGCGATTCACTGCCTGCCCGATCTCGCGCACGATGTACTGGGCTTCGTCGAGATCGTTGAAGGCGGTGTACAGCCGGATCGGTACGCCCTCGACGCCCTCGGTCCACAACTCCTTGCCAAGGCGATCACTGTTTTGTGCGATCACGGCATTGGCCGCCGCCAGAATGTTGCCCGTGGAGCGGTAGTTCTGTTCCAGACGGATCACGTCGGCATCGGGGTAGTCGCGCTGGAACTCGCGGATGTTCTCGATCTTTGCCCCGCGCCAGCCGTAGATGGACTGGTCATCGTCGCCCACCACGGTGAGCATGCCTTCCTTGCCCGCCAGCATGCGCAGCCACGCATACTGCACCGAGTTGGTGTCCTGGAACTCGTCCACCAGAATGTGCCGGAAGCGGCTCTGGTAGTGCTGCAACAGACGGGGCTCCTTCAGCCAGAGCTCATGGCTGCGCAGCAGCAGCTCGGCAAAATCGAGCATGCCGCCACGGGCACAGGCATCTTCATAGGCCTGGTAGATGCGCGTCATGGTGGCCAGGAACAGGTCGCCGTTGTGCTGGATGTGCTGGGGCCGGTGCCCCTCGTCTTTCTGCCCGTTGATGAACCAGGCGGCCTGGCGGGCCGGCCACTTGTCCTCGTCCAGATTGAGTTCGCGGATCACGCGCTTGAGCAGGCGGGTCTGGTCATCGCTGTCCAGGATCTGGAAGTTCTGCGGCAGGCCGGCCTCGGCCCAGTGCGCGCGCAGGAATCGGTGGGCCAGACCGTGAAAGGTCCCCACCCACAGCGCCTGGGTGGGAATGCCGAGCAGGCTTTCCAGACGGTGGCGCATCTCGGCCGCCGCCTTGTTGGTGAAGGTGACGGCCAGGACACTCCAGGGCGACAGGCCGTGCTCCTGGCAAAACCAGGCGATGCGCGTGGTCAGGACACGGGTCTTGCCGGAGCCGGCGCCCGCCAGTACCAGCAGGTGCTGGGCATCGGAGGTAACGGCATCCATTTGTGCGGCATTCAGACCGCTGGTCAGGTTTGTGAGCTTCATCGCACTATTCTAAAGGAGGCGGGCGTAGTTTGATTGTGAAAACAACCTTGATTTCTAGTGTTGTGGTACGGGCGTTGGCACAAGATGTTGTTATGGAAGACAAAACCTGCAACGCTTTGTCGTTCGTGGGTTAACAAACCGTCAAAGGGTTGGTATCTTGACGGTTCCTGATTTGTGGAGCTATTCACAAAATCACCCTGGCCACGGACGCCCGCCAATAATAAGAAGTAAACGGGAGTAACTCTCGTATGTCCGTGTATCGTGACAACGACAGTCCAGGCAGCCAGTCCGCTCGACGTCTGGATGCTGCTGCGTCAGCCCAACACCCGTCAGACAGCCTTGACGTGATGCAAACCCGGCTTATCTACGATCAGCTGCCGGCGTTCATTGTCGTGTCCATCATTTCGGCCTTTGCCACCGTCGCCCTGTACTGGGAAGACCCGGCCATCCCCCACTTCTACCTGCAAAGCTGGCTGGGGCTGTTTCTCGTTTTCATGCTGATTCGTGCCGTGGTGATCTGGCAGGTCAGAAGCAACATCATTGATAACCCTGCCCGGATGCGTAATCTGGTCGCCCTGTCGGCGGCGATTACCGGTGCCTTCTGGGGCGGGGCCACCATGCTGTTCAATCCGGAGCTGTTTCCGGCAGAAGGCGAGGTGTATTACCGGCAAGCCCTGTTCGGCGCCCTGCTGGCCAGCCAGTGCATTGCGGCCATGGCCTGCTACTCGGCCCACTTCCCTTCATTCCTGATGTTCCTTGCTTCCGCGCTGCTGCCGGGGCTGGCCCATGTGCTGCTGAACCCGTCGCCCACCGCCTATGCCACAGTCGGGATTGGCGGCCTGCTGTCGATCTTCCTGATGGTCAGCAGCCGGCGCATCAACATCACCACCTATTCCTCCCTGCGCCTGCGCGTCAACAACGAAGACCTGATCCGCTACCTGGAAGGCTCCAAGTCCGAAATGGAGTCGATCAACCAGAAGCTGGCCCTGGAAATCTACGACCGCAAGAACGCGGAAGTGCGCATGCAGGAAATGAACGACAGCCTGGAACGCAAGGTCAACGAGCGTACTCAGGCCCTGTCCACCCTGAATGACGCCCTGCGCCAGAGTCAGGAGCGCCTGTCGCTCGCCATTGATGCCTCCGGCATCGGCCTGTGGGACTGGAACCTGCTCAACGATGACATCTACCACTCCAACTTCGAGCAGCTGCTGGGCTACTCGAGCAAGGAGCTGACCGGCTTCATGGGTCACCTGAAGCCGCTGGTGCATCCGGATGACTACCTGCTGGTCAAGAAAGCCATCGTCCTGCACCTGCGCAAGCGCACCCCCATCTACAACGTGCAGTACCGCATGCGGCACCGGCGCGGGCACTGGATCTGGGTGGAAGACAATGGTCGTGTCGTGGCATGGAACGAGGAAGGTCGCGCCACCCGCATGATCGGTACCCGTCGTGACATCAGCAAGGAACGCGAGCTGGAAGAGCGTCTGCGCCTGTCTGCCTCGGTGTTCCATCAGGCCGCCGAAGCCATCTTCATCATGGATCGCGACTTCCGCATCATTTCGGTCAACCCGGGCTTTACCCAGATTACCGGCTACACCGAGTCCGAAACCACCGGCACCCGGCTTACCGAAGTTCGACCCAATTACCCCGAAGTTCACGCCATGTACCTGCAAATTATCGGCGCACTGGAACAGAAGGGGGAGTGGCAGGGGGAGTTCACGGAATACCGCAAGAATGGCGAAGCTTTCCCGCAGTGGCTGCACATCACCAATGTGCGCAATGACGACAGCGAGATCACCCATTACATCGGCATCTTCAATGACCTGACAACGCGCCGTGAAGCCGAGGAGCGGCTGCGCTACCTGTCCAACTACGACAAGCTCACCGGCTTTGCCAACCGCAACCTGTTCCGTGACCGCCTGCATGCGGCCATCTCCACGGCCCGCGACCGCAACCTGCAGGTTGCCCTGCTCTACATCGACCTTGACCGCTTCCGCCAGATCAATGACACCCTGGGCCATGAAGTGGGTGACGAGCTGCTGAAGAAGGCCGCCAAGCGCATCAGCTCGGTGAATGCCAATGTCGACACCATCTCGCGCATCGGTGGCGACGAATTCACCATCATCATCGACAACTATCAGGACCGTGCTGCGCTGGAGCACTACTGCGAACGCATCATTGCCGAACTGCGCCGTCCCTTCCGCATCAACGAACACGAACTGCTGCTCGGCGCCTCGATCGGTATCTCGGTGTTCCCGGAGAACGGTCGCGAACTGCAGGTGCTGCTCAATCACGCCGACATCGCCATGCACCAGGCCAAGCGTCTGGGTGGCAACACCACCAAGTTCTACACGTCGGACCTGCGCGTCGCCTCCATTGAACAGCTCAATCTGGAAAACAGCCTGCGCAAGGCCATCTTCCGCGACGAGTTCGTGGTGCACTACCAGCCCAAGCTGCACCTGGCCACCAACCGCATTGTCGGGGTCGAGGCGCTGGTGCGCTGGAATCACCCGACCCTCGGCCTGCTCTACCCCAGCGAATTCATCCCGCTCTCCGAAGAAACCGGGCTGGTCTCGGCCATTGGCGAGCTGGTGCTGGACAAGGCCTGCCGGCAGGCCCAGATGTGGCAGGACGCCGGACTTGGCAGGATTCACACGGCCGTCAACATTCCGGCACAGCAGATCCGCAAGGGCAACCTGGTCCAGCTGGTGAAGCGTGTCCTCGACAATACCGGGCTGGATCCGCACCTGCTGGATCTTGAGCTGACCGAGTCCTGCCTGATGGATGACGGTGACGATGTGCTCAGCATGCTGCAGGAACTGCGCAGCATGGGGGTGCGGATCTCGCTGGATGACTTTGGTACCGGCTACTCGTCCCTCAGCTACCTGAAGCGCTTCCCGATCGACACCCTGAAGATCGACCAGGCCTTTGTGCGTGACATCGGCACCAGTGTCGGCGACGAGGCTATAGCCCGCGCCATCATCGCCATGGCCCACACCATGGGCATGGAAGTCGTGGCGGAAGGCGTGGAAACCCAGGTGCACAAGGACTTCATGGTGCGTGAGGGCTGCGACTACATCCAGGGCTACCTGCTCAGCCGGCCGGTGCCGGACGAAGAACTCTCGGGGCTGCTGCGCCGCCAGGCCTGATCACCCGGATCACCCATCCATAAAAAAACCCGGCCATGTGCCGGGTTTTTTAGTTCAACAAAGCGGCATGCTCAGGGTGACATCACCTCAAGCGTCACGGCGTAGCTGGCGCGGCGCTGCGTGGCGGGCGGCAGCGCCTTGTCATCCTGCAGTGAGGCACTCAGCCAGTACATGCCGGCGGCGTGCCAAGTCAGGCTGAACTCGCCATGCGCGTCACTCTTCAGAACCTGCTCGTTGGACTGGTCACGGTAACGCTTGCCGCCCGGCACCACCTCAACCTCCAGACCCCTGGCGGGCTGCCCGTCCATCAGCAGCCGGAAGCGGGCAGCCTCCCCGACAACCAGATCATTCGGATGGGTAAGCTGCACCAGTTCCAGCCCCTTTCCCGAGGGCTGCAACACGGTGGTCGTGGGCTGGCTGGCCGTGACAAAGGTTTCCACCCGGCTCGACGTTTCGGTGATCTGCAGGCCGGTGGCAGCCACCGGGACTTCCTTTGCGAACGCATCGCGGCTACCGCGCCAGCGCTTGCGCTCGCCATTCTCTTCCCAGCTGGCCATCAGGCCGGTCGAGGCCGTCATCAGCCGCCACGTGCCGGTCTCGGTCAGGGCCACGTCAAACACGCTGCGGAGCTTGCCGGTGGCCACATTCTCGGCCTTGCCCGGCTGGCCTGAGGGCATGGTCACGTGCAGGCCGTCCAGACGCACCGGCACGTGCTCGAAAGAAAACAGCTCGTTGGACACGGCGGCATCGACGGTCACCCAGGGGGTCTTGCCGGACAACACCGTGGCGGATGGCAGCAGCCAGCTGCGATGGGCTTGTGCCGTCGAGGCCAGCAGGGGAAGGGCCAGCGCCAGCAGGCGCACAGTGAAACGTGGGGTCATGATCAGGCTCCAGGCCGGGGGTGCAAGAATGAGGGGGGTCAGGGGGTAAGGATCAGCAGCGCCGTACCCAGCTCGCTCTGGCCCCTGGCCTTGAGCTGCTGCGTGCGTACCGGCGGCCAGACAAAGGGAATTTCCAGCAGCTCGCGCCCACCCACTTCACGGGCCGCTTCAACGCGCAGGCGATACTGGCCGGGGGGCAGACCCTTGAGCGGTAATTGCCGGTCGCTGAACTGCAGCGTGTGCTCACCCACCGGCCGGGTCGCGCCACTCACACCATCTACCGGCATCGCCAGCTCGCGCCCGGACTTGCGCCACCACTGCCGCATGTCCTTGAGCCACTTGGTGCCTTCGCCGTTTTTCTTGTCCACGTCATACCAGACCGCCAGCGTACGTGCCGGGCCCGTCCCGCCCTCCAGCCAGAACGCGACATATGGCCGGTGATATTCCGCCACCTCCAGCCGTGGCAACGACACCTTCACCGTCATGTCTGCCGCCATCGCGGCCACTGGCAGCGTCAGCCCTGCGGCCAGAAAAAATGACCATACGGATTGCTTCATGTTTTGCCTCGTCAGTGAATCAGGAACAGGGCCAGCAGCAAGGGAATGACAAACCCTGCGCCCACCACCGGCCAGGTGGCGGGCCGGTGCCGGCCGTGCAGTTGCAATAAAAAAAGACCCGTCAGGCAGAACAGCACACAGGCCGCCGAAAACAGGTCCAGAAACCAGCTCCATGCAGCACCGGTGTGCCGGCCCTTGTGGAGATCATTCAGATACGCGATGGCACCGCGTGACGTGTGCTCGTATTCAACCGCACCGGTCATGCGATCAATGCTCAGCCAGGCATCGCCCCCCGGTTGTGGCAGGGAGAGATACGCATCGTCTGCCGACCACTCCACCGTGCGGGTAGCCGACTTCACGTCCACGTCCAGCGCACCTGCCAGCCATGCCGTGACACCGGCGGGCAGCGGGCGGTTTTCCTGTAGCGTTGTCAGCAGGGGTGCCGGTAATTCTGCTTGAGCCCGTGTCACTACCGGTGTCGCCTCGATGCGTGCGGCGTTGTTCAGCGTGATGCCGGTGATGGCAAACAACAGCATGCCGACCAGCGACAATGCGGAACTGATCCAGTGCCACTGATGCAGCTGCCGTGTCCAGAAGGCACGACGCTGCCGCGCACGACGGTTCACGGCGTCAGCCATCGCAACGCACTCGTCCGGGGTCAGGCATTTCATGTCTGTGCCCACATGCGCAACAGGTTGTGATAGCTGCCGGTGAGATGCACCAGTGCCTCACCATCCGCACCACTCTGGTTAAGACGCTGGATGGCCGTGTCCATTTCAAACAGCAGCGCCCGCTGCGCATCGTCACGCACCATGCTCTGTATCCAGAAAAACGAGGCCAGGCGCGCACCACGCGTCACCGGTGTCACGCGGTGCAGACTGGTCGAGGGATAAAGCACCAGATCGCCCGCCGGCAGTTTCACCCGCTGCGCGCCATAGGTGTCCTCTATCAGCAACTCGCCACCGTCATAATCATCCGGATCCGTCAGGAACAACGTGCACGACACATCCGTGCGCAGCTGCTTGCCGGTGCCCGGCAACAGCCTGACCGCATTGTCGACGTGATGGCCGAAGTGTTCGCCACCTTCATAACGATTGAACATGGGTGGATAGACGCACGCCGGCAATGCTGCACTGATAAACATTGCATGCCGCTCCAGGCGCGCCAGAATGGCATCGCCCAGTTCACGCGCCACCGGCGAACCTTCCGGCAACTGGCGATTATTCTTCACGCGGGCGCCCTGATTACCGGCGGTTACCAGGCCACTGGTCCATTCTGCCGCCAGCAGCCGCTCGCGGCAGTGCAGCACTTCTGCTGCCGTCAGCACCTGCGGAATATGCAACAACATGTCTGGATGTCCTCCGGTAATTCAGGCCGAATGTTCAGGCGCCCGCGCCTCGCTCAGAACCGGTACGTCACCGTCATGATCGCTCCACGCCCTTTTGCCGGCGTGGCACGGCCCGTCGATGCCGTCTCGAAATATTCTTCATTGCCGAGGTTCTGCAAATTCAGGCGCACGTCATATTTTTTCTGCAGGTACGCCAGCGTTGCGTCATAGCGGGTGTAGCCATCAATGACGGTCGCTTCGTAGTTGTCGACAAAGCGATCTGCCATGTACACGGCACCGCCACCGACCTCCCAGTTGGCGGAAATTCCGTAGGTCGTCCACAGCGTGGCCGAATGTGTCGGTACGTTTGCCATGTGATTGCCTTCGGCATACAGGTCATACACCGGCGACGAACTGCTGCCGACATTACGACGGTCTTTCGACTCCACAATCTCGCTGTCGAGATAGGTATAGCCGGCCAGCATCTGCCATTTCTCGGCCAGCTTGCCGGCCACACTGGCCTCAAAACCATCGACGCGTGTATTACCGTCCAGGGTGGTGAAGCCGGTCAGCGGATCTGTCGTGCGGGCATTTTTCTTGTCAACGCGGAACAAGGCGGTGGCAAGCTGCAGGGCATCGTTGAACAAGGCGTACTTGGCCCCGACCTCGAATGACTCGCTTTCTTCCGGCGCCACCGTCGATGTTGACTGTGACATGGTGAGGGTTTCACCCGACGGATTGAACGATGTGCCATACGAGGCGTAATACGACTGCACCGCATCAGGCTGCCACACGAGACCACCACGCACGCTGGTCATTTCATCCACGCGGCTGTAGCGCTGCGTGGCACCGGTTGCATTGGTGATCGTGTCGGCTTCCAGGTCGTAGCGATCCATGCGCACCCCTGCGACCAGCTTGAGCTGCTCGGTCAGGTCGGCCTGGTCGTTGACATACACGGCAACGGTTTCTGCCGTGTTATCAGTTCTGGTGGCACTTGTGGTGCGTGTTGCACTGCCCGGCATCGGACCATAAACCGGATCGGCCATATTGGTGGTCGGCACACCGGTCCATGTGTAGGCCTGGTTCTCGTACGTGTCACGTCCGACTTCCACACCCGCCATCAGGTGATGCGCGATTGCACCGGTGTCAAATTTCACGAACAGATCCGTCTGGTTGTACAGCGTGCTGTCACGCAGCTCACGCTCGCGGCGTGCACGGGTACCCGTGACCGTGTCGAGCGGAGTTGATACCGTGATGCTGGTCGGAATTGTTACCGTGGTTGGCGAAGCATAGGTTTCGTACTCGCCATATTGCAGACGGTTCTGTACGCGCACCGCATCATTGAAGCGATGCGACACCGATGCATTCAGGACATTGATGTCCTGGTCATAGCTGTCATCGGTGAAGCCATAAAAATTGTCATGGTCTGCCGCAATCGGCTTGCCCGGATTTTCCGGCGTGGTGAGGGCGCCGCGATAAAGCGGAAATCCGTAATCGGGAATGTCGCGGTTGCGCTGGACCAGTGCCGACACCAGCACTTCGGTCGGCGTGCCGATACCAAAGCTGATCGACGGTGCCAGACCAAAATCCTTTTTCTCCACCACATCACGCGTCGACTGCGTGTCCTGCCCGAATGCGGCAATGCGAAAGGCCGAGGTATCGGAAAGACGGGTGTTGTAGTCAAAGGTGGTGCGGTAGTAATCGTCCGTCCCCACGCTCACGCCAATCTGGCCGCGAGTCTCGAGGTCCGGTTTCTTGCTGACCTGATTGATCACGCCTCCGGTCGAGCCACGCCCGAACAGCATGGAAGCCGGTCCCTTCAGCACCTCCACCGCATCCAGGGCAAAGGTGTCGCGACTGTACTGGCCACGGTCGCGGAAACCGTCGACATAGACATCGGTGCGTGCGGAATAGCCGCGCAAATTGATGTTGTCGCCGATATTGCCGCCCTCACCGGCGGAGATGGTGATGCCCGGCACATTGCGCAGGGCCTCGGTCAGGCTGGCCACGGCCTGGTCATCCATCACGGCCCGATCCACCACCATGACGGACTGCGGTATGTCACGCAGGGCCGCCGGTGCTTTGCCACCCACTGTCGACACACCCGGGGTATAGGATTTCTGTTCCGTGACGGCACCTGCCGTCACCGTCACCTCCTGCATGACCTGGGGCGGTGCCACGGTCTCAGGAGTGGCCGGCATGGCTTCTTCGGCCAGTGCTGGCAGCCCGTGCAGGGCAAGAAGGCTGAGAACAAGGGGACGACGGGAGAAGCGGGCAGTCATGACGGATTCCTCAATGGCCAAGTCGGTGGTGCGTCACTTGGCTATCGGGGCAGTGCCCGTCATGGCTGGCTAGCGCGAAGACAGCAGCCGGCGGGTCCGGCACTGTTCAGGGCAGGCATCGTATTTCAAATGATAATGATTATCAATAGTAAATGACTTTGATCAAGGCCGATCAGTGCCAGGCCCGGTATTGCTCGGCCTGACGGGCCCGCTCCTCACTGGCCGGATGCGTGCGCAACCAGTCGCTCACCTCGGCCTTTTCGCCCTTTGCGGCCTTGCCAGCATATGCGGCTTCAAGCTTGCGGATGATGCGGGCAAACCATACCGGGTCCAGACCGGTCTTGCTCATCAGGGCAAAGCCATAGCGGTCGGCATCGGCCTCCAGCGCACGCGAATGATGCAGGTGCGTCATGATGGTCGGCGCCGCCACCACAATGCTGGACAGCCCCGATACATCGCCGGTCAGCACAAACACCAGGGCGGCCACCCCCGAGCTGGCAATCACCTGCTGCAAGGCATGCCGCTCATGCACATGCCCCAGCTCGTGGGCCAGCACTGCCATCACCTCGCGATCATCCGTTGCCAGTGCATCCAGCTCATCCGTCATGATGATCGTGCCATCCGGCAAGGCCATTGCATTGGGCCCAGGCCAGTCACGGAACACCAGAACCGACTTCACCCCCGCTTCCGCCTGCAAGCGGGCAAAACCGGCCTGCAGGGTTTGCTGGCGGGCCACCGGCAGCGTCGTCGTGCTGCGCATGGCGCTGTCCAGACCCACCAGCGTGCCCTTGCCCAGTTGTACCACCCACTCCTGCGGCAGACGCAACGCCACTTTCTGTGCCGCCCAGGGCAGGCCCCAGACCGCCAGCGCCGCCGTCATTGCCATGACCAGCACAAAGCTGGCCGCAATCATGGCCCAGTGGCCCTCCAGACGGGCCACCAGATTCCAGCCCTGGTGCGTAACGGAGTCAAACCAGCTGTCGAGCAGCACGTCATCCTCCAGCTCGCACACCGCCCCGTCAGGAAATCCGATGCGGCGACGGGTACGCCCAAGGCGCGGCGACAGCTCCAGCGCAGACGTTTGCTCCGTACGGGCAACCGTTTCGCCACGCACCAGCAGCCGTCCGTTCTCGCAGGACAACTGCACGGCATGGCCGCGTGCACTGCGGCCATCAAAATACTGCGCGGCCAGCGTGCTCACAGCGAAATATCAAAGTCGAGAAATTCGGCCGCTTCTTCACCGAAGGCCGACGGATTGTTCTGTGCCTCGCCAATAATCGCATCCACCGTACCCGGCACCATCAGCAGGCTCATGTGCGCCAGGCGATACCGGGCCAGACGCACCTTGATCCATGGCCAGGCCAGACCCAGCGTCACCATCAGCAGCAGGAGATTGGTAAAGAGCAGCCACGCCATCGCGCCAACCTTCATGTCGGAAACAAACCCGTTGTTACCGATTCCGGCATGACGGTACGTGACATTGGTCATGTTCACCGTGTAGGCCGCCTGTGGCAAAAACAGCACCGGATAGGCCAGCACCAGCAGCCATGGCTGCTCCGCCAGTTTTGCAGCAAAGCCAACGACCCCAATCAGCACAAGCGTGAGCAACGAGACACCGAAGGTGCGGAACAGCGCGCCATAAAAAGCCGATGTTGTGCCGTCAAATGTTCCCTGGGCATTGCCATAGCGCAGATGCCGGTGCAGGAAAGAACGGATATGGCACTGGTAGGCCGGAAACAGCAAGGCCCCCAGCAACACGCTGACCCCAAGGGCAGCGCCCAGCTTGAGCATCAGGCTGGTTGTTTCCGGAGCATCCGCCAGCTCCGGATTTTCCTGGATGAGCTTGAGTTCCGGTGTCATCAGTATTGATGCCGCAATGAACGGCAACAACGCCACATAAATCCAGAAATAGGCCTTCAGCGCCTCAAACGTGGTGCCGGTGAACGCAAACGACAGATTGCGGTAGCGTGTGTTACGCGCCCGAAAACGCATGCTGCGCACAATGACCCAGGGAAACAGCAGGAAGAAAACCGCCGTAACAGCCAGCGCCATCACCAGATTGACTTCCTGTACCGCCGAACCCACACCAATCACCAGCAACGCCACAATACGGCCGATCAGGATGCGAACCGGATCACCGGTATAATCAAACGGCTGGTCATCCAGCAAGGTATTGCGATGAAAATACTGTTCACGCCGTACCTTGGCCCAGGCAGAGTAAATGCCCAGCGTGATGATGCTGAGCAGCAGGTTCACGATCCATATCGAAAAATACTCGCCACCACTGCCGGTGAAACGAAAACGGTATTCCTGTTCCTGCAACTGTTGATGTGCGGGTGATGCTTCCTGATTCAGCATGGCGTGTCCTTGCGTGCAAATGAAATTAAATGTCAGTACGTCCTAGCAGGGGCATTTCCCGCTGGCCTTGCCACCATAACGGGCCAGCATGCGGTTACGCACAAAGGCTTCACGGCTGAGCACCGGCAACTCCGGATGCGTCTGCCGCATATGCTCGCAATAACGCTCATAGTCGGGCACCCCCACCATCAGGCTCCCCGCCTCGCGTAATCGCTGCCACAACACTGGCAGGTTCATGCATCCACCTCGGCGGCATGAACGGTTTCACGCACAGTGACATCCGGATGGCGCCATGCCTGCAGCATCGCACGAATGGCAAAGCCGAGAATGGCCAGTACCACACCCAGAAAAATAACACACAGTGCGGCATCAATACGGTCATTCAGGATGACCTGATGCATCTGCGCCATGCTCTTGGCGGGTGCCAATACTTCACCACGGGCAACCGCATCGCCAAACTTGTCGGCATGCGCCAGAAAACCGATTTTCGGATTGTCGTGGAACAGTTTCTGCCAGCTTGCCGTAAAGGTTACAACCAGCACGATGCAGGCCGGGACCAGAGTGACCCAGACGTACTTCTCGCGCTTCATCTTGATCAGGATGGTCGATGCCAGCAGCAGGGCAATCGCCGCCAGCATCTGGTTGGCAATACCGAACAGCGGCCACAGCGTGTTGATGCCTCCCAGCGGATCAATCACGCCCTGATAGAGGAAATAACCCCAGCCCGCCACACACAATGACGTGGCCAGCAGATTGGCACCCCACGATTCGGTGCTACCCAGCGGCGCCCACGCATGGCCCAGCAGGTCCTGGATCATGAAACGGCCGACACGGGTACCGGCATCAATCGTGGTCAGGATGAACAAGGCTTCGAACAGGATGGCAAAGTGATACCAGAATGCCATCATCGCCTGGCCACCGATAACATTGGACAGGATATGGGCCATGCCTATCGCCAGCGTCGGTGCACCGCCTGCACGTGAAAGAATAGACTCCTCGCCAATATCCTTCGCCATCTGGGTCAGCACGTCCGGCGTAATGACAAAGCCCCAGGAAGAAATCGCGGTAGCCGCACTTTCAACCGTGGTACCAATCAGTGCTGCCGGCGAGTTCAGTGCAAAATAAACGCCCGGATCAAGCACGCTGGCCGCAATCATGGCCGTAATCGCCACAAACGATTCCATCAGCATGGCGCCATAACCGATGAAGCGCGCATGCGATTCCTTCTCCAACATTTTCGGTGTCGTGCCGGAAGCCACCAGCGAATGGAAACCGCTGACCGCGCCACAGGCAATCGTGATGAACAGGAAAGGAAACAGGCTGCCCGCAAACACCGGGCCACTGCCGTCGATAAAGCGTGTCACCGCCGGCATCTGCATTTGCGGCATCACAATGAAGATGCCCAGCGCCAGTCCCGCAATTGTGCCGATCTTGAGAAAGGTCGAGAGGTAGTCACGTGGCGCCAGCAACAGCCACACCGGCAATACCGATGCCACAAAACCATAGCCGATCATGAGCATGGCAATGGTTTCGCCCTTGAGCGTGAAGAATGGCCCCCAGTACGGGTCTGCCGCCACATGCCCACCAAACCAGATCGACAGGATCAGCAGCACAAACCCCGCCACGGAAATCTCGCCAATCCGACCGGGCCGGATGTAGCGCATGTACACGCCCATGAAAACGGCAATCGGCATCGTCGCCACAATCGTGAACATGCCCCAGGGCGAATGGGCCAGCGCCTTCACCACCACCAGCGCCAGAACGGCCAGCAGGATGATCATGATGGCCAGAATGCCCACGCTGGCAATCACGCCCGGCACACTGCCCATTTCCGTCTTGATCATGTCGCCCAGCGAACGGCCGTTACGCCGGGTCGAGGCAAACAGGATGATGAAATCCTGCACTGCACCCGCCACCACCACGCCGGCCAGAATCCACAGCGTGCCGGGCAGATACCCCATCTGTGCGGCCAGCACCGGCCCGATCAGCGGCCCTGCCCCTGCAATCGCCGCAAAATGATGCCCGAACAGCACCAGACGGTCCGTCGGCACAAAATCCATGCCGTCATTGTTGCGTACCGCCGGCGTGATACGGCTGTCGTCCAGCTGCAGCACCTTGTCCGCAATGAAGCGGCTGTAAAAGCGGTAGGCAATCAGATAGACACAGATCGCCGCCGTCATCAGCCATACCGCACTGATACTCTCGCCGTTATGCAGCGCCAGCACCCCCAGTGCAGCAACGCCGATCAGCGTGATGAGCGACCACAGCAAGGTCTGTTTTATTGCAGGCATGACAGCTCCCTTGTATTTTTCTTTTTCCGTACAAGACAAAGCCCGCATCTGCGGGCCTGTTTTCATTCAACCGTGCTTATTCAACCGTTACCGATTTTGCGAGGTTCCGTGGCTTGTCGACATCGGTGCCACGTGCCAGCGCCGTATGATAGGCCAGCAACTGTACCGGAATCGTGTGCACAATCGGCGACAGGATGCCGACATTGCGCGGTGTGCGAATGACATGCACGCCTTCGGATTCCGTGAAATTGGAATCCAGGTCGGCAAACACAAACAGTTCACCACCACGCGCACTCACTTCCTGCATGTTGGATTTCACTTTTTCCAGCAGCGCATCGTGCGGGGCAATCACCACCACCGGCATGTCTTCATCCACCAGCGCCAGCGGGCCGTGCTTGAGCTCGCCGGCCGGATACGCCTCGGCGTGAATGTAGGTGATTTCCTTCAGCTTCAGTGCGCCTTCAAGCGCAATCGGATAATGCACGCCACGGCCCAGAAACAGCGCATGATGCTTTTCGGCAAAGCGATCGGCCCATACTTTGATCTGCGGCTCCAGGTTCAGTGCATGCTGCACGCTGCCCGGCAGATGCCGCAGCGCATCCAGATATTCAATTTCTGTGGCATCACTGATACGGCCATTAAGCCGGCCTAGCGTAACGGCCAGTGTAAACAACGCCACCAGCTGGGTGGTAAAAGCCTTGGTCGACGCCACGCCGATTTCCGCACCGGCCTTGGTGTAAAACACCACGGCCGAGCTGCGCGGCAAGGCAGATTCACGCACGTTACAGATCGACAGCGTGCGGCTTTGCCCCAGCGACTTGGCGTATTTCAGTGCCTCCATCGTGTCCAGCGTTTCGCCGGACTGGGAGATGGTGACGATCAGGTTGTCAGGACTGGCAACCGCATCGCGATAGCGATACTCGCTGGCAATTTCCACGGCACAGGGCAAACCCGTCAGGCTTTCAATCCAGTAACGTGCCACCGAGCCGGCATAAAAACTTGTGCCACAGGCAATGATCTGTACGCTCTTCACGCCAGCAAACACCGATGCGGCATCACCGTCAAACAGGGCCGGCTTGAAGCCATGATCCAGAATCTGCTCGATGGTATCCGACAGCGCACGGGGCTGCTCGTGGATTTCCTTCTGCATGAAGTGCTTGTACGGGCCAAGCTCCAGCGATGCCAGTGACACATCCGACAGATGCATGGCACGCTCAACCGGCGCACCACTGGTATCAAACACGCTGACACCCTCACGGGTCAGCATGGCGACATCACCTTCCTCCAGATACATCACGCGTCGGGTAGACGAAATCACCGCAGACACATCGGACGCCACAAAATTCTCGCCCTCGCCAACGCCCACCAGCAACGGGCAACCCATGCGCGCCACTACCAGCAGATCGGGATTGTCCTTGGCAATCACGGCAATCGCATAGGCACCCTCAAGCTCTTTCACCGCACGCTGCACGGAGGCAAACAGGTCATGATCCTGCTGGTAGTGACGGTGCACCAAGTGGGCAATCACTTCCGTGTCCGTTTGCGACGTGAAGACATAGCCCTGTGCCTTCAGTTCGGCACGCTTTGCATCATGATTCTCGATGATGCCGTTATGCACCACGGCAATCAGGTCGCCGGACACATGCGGATGTGCATTCGGCTCGGTCACACCACCATGCGTCGCCCAGCGGGTGTGGCCAATGCCCAGCAAACCGCTCACATTTTCTGCCTGTGCCGCATGCTCCATTTCTGCCACACGGCCAACGCGACGCACACGATGAATGCTGCCATCAACCAGCACGGCAATACCGGACGAGTCATAGCCGCGGTACTCAAGACGTTTCAGGCCGTCAACCAGTACCGGAACGACATTATTCTTGCCGATAGCGCCCACAATCCCGCACATCTTTCTTGCTCCTGTTGCAGGGAGTTTACGTGCCCTGCACGCCTGAATGGTTTTTGCCTGCTGTCAGCCTGCAGGCTGAATCATTTTTTTACCGGTCGCTGCCAGCTGTCGATCACTACCTGCTTGCCGCGTGCAACGGCAAGGGTATTGTCCGGCACATTCTTGCTGATCGCCGATCCCGCACCTGTCGTTGCACCCGCACCAATGACCACCGGTGCAATCAGCGATGTATTGGTACCGATAAACGCGTTATCGCCAATCGTCGTCAGATGTTTGTTCACACCATCGTAGTTGCAGGTGATGGTGCCCGCACCGATATTCACGCCGCTGCCAATGTCTGCATCGCCCAGATAGGCCAGATGATTGGCTTTCGAACCCTTGCCGATCACCGCTTTTTTCGTCTCGACAAAATTGCCGATGTGCACGTTCTCGGCCAGTACGGTACCCGGACGCAGGCGCGCAAACGGACCGATCTCGGCACCTGCACCCACGCTCGCCTCATCAATCAGCGAGTTCGGCTTGATCACGACATTGTCGCCAATCTCGCAATCCTTGAGCTGGCAATTGGCACCGATGCGCACGTTGTTGCCCAGTACGACACGGCCTTCAAGAATCACATTCGGTTCAATGTGCACATCCATGCCGTGTGTGACACTGCCACGAACATCCAGCCGCGCCGGATCAATCAGGGTGACCCCGCCGCGCATCAGGTTGTCCGCCAGTACCCGCTGGTGCACACGCTCCAGCGCCGACAGCTGCAGCTTGTCGTTGATGCCATCCACTTCCCACGACTGCTCCGGCTGCACCGTTTCAATACGGACGTTTTCAGCCGCTGCCATGGCAATGATGTCGGTCAGGTAATACTCGCCCTGCGCATTGTTGCTTTGCAGTGCCGGCAGCCACTTGTGCAGCAGCACATTCGGCACACAGAAAATACCGGTGTTCACTTCGCGGATTTTCTTTTCATCGTCACTCGCATCCTTCTGCTCGACGATACGTACCACGGCACCACCGGCATCGCGCACGATGCGGCCATAGCCGGCAGGATTGTCCATGACCAGCGTGATGAGGCCCATGACCGCTTCGCTGGCTACGCGTTCGATCAGACGGCCCAGCGTTGCAGTGGTAGTCAGTGGCACATCGCCATACAGGATCAGTGTGCGGCCCGTGGCCGGCAACTGCGGCAGTGCCATCTGCACGGCATGGCCGGTACCCTTTTGCTCCGCCTGCTCGGCCCACAGCAGCGGCTCTGCTGCAAAGGCACGCTGCACCAGATCACCGCCGTGCCCGTATACCACCAGCGTGCGAACCGCCGACAGCACCTTCGCCGTGTCGACCACATGCCGCAGCAGCGGACGCCCGGCCAACGGCTGCATGACCTTGGGCAGCACCGACTTCATGCGGGTGCCCTTGCCTGCCGCAAGAATGACTACATTCAGTTCCATCAGCGTATTCCCTGGCCGTTGAATGCCTGAACAAACGGCCTAACCAAAAAACAAAAAGGGTAGCCTAGGCTACCCTTTTTCGACTGCGCTTTCATGCGCCGGCAGCAATCAGCCGCGGCCAGCGCGATTCTTCATCTGCTGCAGGGTACGCAACTGGGCGGCAGCTTCTGCCAGTGCAGCAAGAGCCGTCGATGTTTCCATCTCGCCCTTCTGGTTCTGCAGGGCAGCCAGAGCAGACTTGCGTGCCTCTTCGGCCGCTGCTTCGTCCACGTCATGTGCACGGACAGCGTGGTCGGCGAGGATGGTCACGATGCTTGGCTGCACTTCGAGTACACCGCCAGACACGTAGTAAACCTCTTCCGACCCGTCTTCCTTGGTCACGCGCACCGGCCCCGGATTAAGCTGGGTCAGCAACGGGGCATGGCCAGGCAGAATGCCGAGGTCGCCCTGAACACCATGCGCCACCAGCATCGTGACCTTGCCACCAAAGATGGACTCGGTCGCGCTGACGATATCGCAATTGATGGTATGTGCCATGTTCATTTCCTCATCAGGAAGCATGACGGGCGCCGCAACGCGGAGCCCGCCTTCCGCAATCGATTAGAGCTTCTTGGCCTTTTCGATGGCTTCGTCGATGGTGCCGACCATGTAGAACGCCTGTTCCGGCATGCTGTCGAAATCGCCAGCGAGAATGCCCTTGAACGCACGGATGGTTTCCTTGAGGGAAACGTACTTGCCGGGCGAGCCAGTGAACACTTCGGCAACGTGGAACGGCTGCGACAGGAAACGCTGGATCTTACGAGCACGGTACACAACGAGCTTGTCTTCTTCAGACAGTTCGTCCATGCCCAGAATCGCGATGATGTCCTTCAGTTCCTTGTAACGCTGCAGCACAGTCTGCACGCCACGGGCCACGTTGTAGTGCTCTTCACCCACCACCAGCGGATCGAGCTGGCGGGAAGTGGAGTCCAGCGGGTCCACAGCAGGGTAGATACCCAGCGAGGCGATGTCACGCGACAGAACGACGGGGGCGTCCAAGTGAGCAAACGTGGTCGCCGGCGACGGGTCAGTCAAGTCATCGGCAGGCACGTACACGGCCTGGATGGAGGTGATCGAACCGTTCTTGGTCGATGTAATACGTTCCTGCAGCACGCCCATTTCTTCGGCGAGCGTTGGCTGGTAGCCCACGGCAGACGGCATACGGCCAAGCAGAGCGGACACTTCGGTACCGGCCAGCGTGTAGCGGTAGATGTTGTCCACGAACAGCAGCACGTCACGGCCCTTGCCGGTGGCAGGGTCTTTTTCGTCACGGAAGTATTCGGCCATGGTGAGACCGGTCAGGGCCACACGCAGACGGTTTCCTGGAGGCTCGTTCATCTGGCCGTACACCATCGCGACCTTGTCCAGAACGCCGGAATCCTTCATTTCGTGATAGAAGTCGTTACCTTCACGAGTACGCTCACCCACACCGGCAAACACGGACAGACCGCTGTGCGCCTTGGCGATGTTGTTGATGAGTTCCATCATGTTCACGGTCTTGCCCACGCCGGCGCCGCCGAAC
>JACCDZ011862880.1_pt1 | contig 19902 bp, 20 predicted proteins | sample 7449551 | NCBI WGS metagenome assembly JACCDZ01 (sample SAMN15323452, study PRJNA562643) | freshwater metagenome | isolation source: river surface water | place: USA:Blue River Watershed | collected 2017-08-18
ATTGACCCAGATGATTATTTTGGCTTGCTATTAAACACAGCGAAAACAGACAGCATTGGTGCTATCAGGATTTTAAAAATTGAATAAAAATGAAAGTGCCAATCATTAATTCTTGTCCGGGCACATTGTCTGAAGGATTTAACACGTATAGCCAGACTACCTTGAAACGCGTTTTTCACGGAAAAAAGGTACATCATATTTTACCGTATGATTCACCAACCTCGAACGAAGAAAGTAATATTCTATTCGATGAAAATAGAAAACGTATTTCCATTTCGGGAGTGCAGGAAAAATTCTCCGTTGTACTAGAAAAAAACAAATTACGGCTTGCTCGTGAAAACGAGGCAGGAACATATATTCTGAAACCCATACCTAGTTTTGGAAAAAAAGCGGATCAAATGCCCGCAAACGAACATTTGACTATGCAAATTGCAAGACAACTATTTGGTATTGAAACCGCTGAAAATGCGTTAATCTTTTTTAAGGATGGAACTCCTGCGTACATCACAAAACGATTTGATGTGCATGATGACGGATATAAACTAGCGCAAGACGATTTTGCTTCTTTATCAGAGCGAACTCCCCAAACTCATGGCGAACATTACAAATATTTAGGGAATTACTTGGAGGTTTTTGAAGTAATGAAACGCCATTTGCCAATTTATAAATTAGAAGCACCCAAATTATTCAAAATACTTATATTCAATTACTTATTCTCCAATGGAGATGCGCATTTAAAGAATTTCTCTATATCCGAAACTCCAATGGGCGATTATCGATTAAGTCCTGCCTATGATTTATTGAATAGTAGAATTCATATCGATGACAAAGAATTTGCATTGGAGGACGGTCTATTGCCAAGAAATTTGTCATCTGGAAAAATTAGTGTTCAATTTGCCAAGCTTGCCAAGGAAGCAGAAATAAGTGAAAAGTTATTTCTTTCAATAAAATCCTTGATGATATCGAAATCAACACAAGTAGAAAAAATGATTTCAAACTCATTTCTGAATGATCCAACCAAACGAAACTACCTTCAATCTTATCAACGTAGGTTGAATCAATTTTGTAAATAATAACAAAGAAACCTTTTTTTATTGAAAATCAAAGTATTATATTTTTAATCATATAATAATGCAAGTAAACGCACCTTTAATCGTCTAAGTTAAGCGTAAGCAACTATGCTTATTGTAAAAAACACTATATGTATCGATTGATTTTTCTGTCTTTGATTTTCCCAACCTTTTTTTTCGCTCAAAACAATTTTCAAACCATTCGCGGAAACATTCTTGATAAACATGCTCAAACGCCTATAACAGGTGCTTCTGTTCAAATTATTTCGATCCAAAAAGGAACAACAGCAGATTCAGATGGAAACTATGAGTTGACAAATATCCCGCCTGATCGCTATGAATTAAAAGTGGCATACGTGGGTTATAAAACAATCATCGTCCCGAATGTCATAGTTACCTCTGGAAAAGAGGTTATCCTAGATTTTGCGATGGAAGAAGAGCTAACTCAAATGGGAGAGATTACCATTGAAGGGAAGAATAAAGGAGAGACCTCGAATAAATTAGCGAGTATAAGTGCACGAGCTTTTTCTATGGAAGAGGTAAATCGATATGCAGGTGGAAGAAATGATCCAGCTCGATTGGCTGCTAATTTTGCTGGAGTGAATGCACCTGATGACAGTAGAAATGATATCGTAATTCGTGGTAATTCTCCCGTTGGTGTTTTATGGCGTATCGATGGAATGAACGTAACGAACCCCAATCATTTTGCTTCAGTTGGAACAACTGGTGGAGCTGTGAGCGCATTGAATACAAACCTCCTAAAAAACTCTGATTTCTTCACTTCTGCCTTTCCTGCTGAATTTGGAAATTCAACGTCCGGTGTTTTTGATCTTGGATTTAGAAATGGTAATACTAAGAAAAGAGAAACAACCGTTCAAGCTGGGGTGATAACGGGATTAGAATTAACCACCGAAGGGCCTTTCAGTAAAAAAAGTGACGCTTCTTATTTAATAGGATATCGATACTCATTGGCAGGAATTGCTCAAGCTGCTGGGGTAAATATAGGTACCACTGCTACCCCATCTTATCAAGATTTCTCATTTAAATTCACCAGTGGAAATACAAAATTGGGTAAATTTTCCTTGTTCGGGATCTTAGCATCCAGTACCATCAACATTGGACGTGGGCCAACTAACTCATTATATGGAAATCAAGTTGATTTTTCAAGTAAAATTGGAATCAGTGGTTTGAATCATCACAAACAAATCAATTCCAAATCTTTTATCTCTTCCACTATAGGAATAAATTATTCAAGTAATGATCAAACTTCCTACGATGTTGATCACATGACCGATAGTAGTTTTATTAGAGAAACCAATAATGTTGCTAAAACCAGCTATTTTATATCAAGTAATTACAATTACAAAATCAATTCAAGGCTTTTTGTGAAAGTTGGGATAATTGATGAAATTATTGGATTAGACTTGAATTTTCAAACAAAAAACCACATTTTTGAACCAATCAAACAAATTTGGGATTATCAAGGGTATACCAACCTAGCTCAGGGATATGTGCATGTAAAATATTCCATTTCATCTAAATTAATAGTGAATACAGGAATTCATTCGCAATTTTTATCGCTGAATAATTCTTCATCTGTGGAACCAAGATTGGGTTTAATTTATAATGTAACAAACAAAAGCAGTTTGAATTTCGGCTATGGTTTGCACGCTCAAATGCAACCAATCAATGTTTATTTTTTACAAACCGAAGATGCTAACGGAAATATCTATTACAACAACAAGAACTTAGATTTCACCAAAAGTCACCACCTTGTTTTAGGATACAATATTCAACCAGTTAAAGATTGGCGAATTAAATCTGAGGTGTATTATCAATCCATTTACAATGTTCCAGTGAATTCATTTTCTAGCAATTATTCCATGTTAAATACCGGCGCAACATTTAGAACTGATTTAACCGATAGTTTGGTAAACAATGGAACGGGAACCAACTATGGAATAGAACTAACCGTTGAGAAATTCTTTAATCGAGGGTATTACGGTTTAATTACCTCTTCCATTTACAATTCCACGTACAAAGGAAGTGATGGAGTTGAACGAAATACAGCTTTCAATGGAAAATACGTTGTTAACCTTCTGGCGGGAAAGGAATGGAAATTGGGAGCTGAAAAACGAAATCGATTTTCTATTGATATGAAATTCACGAACGCGGGTGGAAGAGCTTACACCCCAATAAATTTGGATATGTCAAACCTTGTTGGGCATGAAGTATTATCAACAGATGTGTATTCTAGTTTTTACAGCCAATATTATCGGTTAGATTTCAAAGCAGGATTTACTCTGAATAGCGGCAAACGAAAAATAGCCCAAACATTCTTTTTAGATCTTCAAAATATAACGAACCATAAGAATGTGTTTTCGCAAAGTTATGACAACCAATCACAGAGCATTAGAACGACCAACCAACTCGGTTTTTTCCCTAATCTAGTATATAAAATTCAGTTTTAAAGATTTCTATTCCAAATCTCCCAACTTTTTAAGGCTTGTTCTTTAAGCATTGATTCTCCATTAAGAATAGTGGCGCCGTGTACTTGTGCTTGTTTTAAAAATTGAGATTTAGGAGGATTGTAAACCAAATCTACGATTAAATGATCTTCGGATAATTGCACCCACGGAATGGGTAGTTCCTCTGTAACATTGGGATATGTACCTATGGGGGTGCAATTTACCCACAGTTTGCATCCCTGAAGCATGTGTTCATTTAAGTCATCGTACGAAAAAATCGAAGCTCCTTTTTTGGAAGAAGAAATAAAATATACTTGAACTCCCAAATTTGTTAAGACATGAGCTACCGCTTTCGATGCTCCTCCTGTTCCAAAAATCAATGCTCGTTCATGTAAATTCGTAAAAAAAGGCTTTATCGATTGAGCAAATCCAAATGCATCGGTATTGTGTCCAACGCATTTCCCATCAACAAACTGAATGGTATTTACGGCTCCAATAATTCTTGCTTCCTCAGTCACCTCATCTAAATAAGGAATTATAGATTCTTTGTAAGGAAATGTAACGTTTAATCCAGCGAAATCGGATTGAAGGATTTTTTGAACCTCGTCAATCCTGCTTATTTCAAAATTTGAATAATCGGCGTCAAGCTGATGTTCTAAAAAATAATTCGTGAAAAATCCTTTTGAAAAAGAATGAGAAAGTGATTTACCAAGTAGGCCGTATTTGTTCATTTATATTATTTCTTAATATCTCTATTTTATCCACTTTTCTTTTTCCGAAAAAGAAAAGTTAGCAAAAGAAAACTCGGTGCTATTTATTATTCTATGCATTTCACTTTTGAAATTTGACCTTTTCAGTGATCACCTTCAGTGCTACTTTATGGTGCCCAAATTTCAATTCGCTTCATTTTTTCATAATAAAAGGCACCATGGAATAAAGTCCAATATCTATTTACCAACAGCCTTAATCGTGTTCTTCAACCTCTCCGCTTTTTCTTTCAATTCGGTAATTGTGGGTGCTGTGATGGTGAAATGTCCCATTTTTCGAAATTCTTTCACTTTTTCCTTTCCATATATATGTACGTACACTCACGGTTCAGCTAATAAGGCCTCCATTCCTTGATAAAATGCTATTCCATTGGAATTAGGCTCTCCTAGGATATTAATCATGGCTCCGGGCTGAATTAAATCAGTTGCACCCAAAGGCAAATTCAAAATACTTCTTAAATGTTGTTCGAACTGGGAAGTAATATTACATTCGATGGTATGATGTCCGCTGTTGTGTGGTCGAGGAGCAATTTCATTCACCAGCAACTTTCCGTCTTTCGTTAAGAAAAATTCAACGGCTAATATTCCAACCATATCCAATTTCTGAATGATGTCTATAGCCATACGTTGAGCCTCTTTCTCCATATCAGCCGAAATTTCAGCAGGAGAGAATAAAAACTCAACCAAATTCGCTTGCGGATTAAATTCACATTCTACGGTTGGATAGGAAATTACTTCCCCATTTTTGTTACGCGCCACAATAACCGCCAATTCTTTTTCGAAATCAACAAATTTTTCTAATACCGTCGGTACATCGAAGGATTTATCAAAATCTGATGAAGAATGCATGATTTGAACTCCTTTTCCGTCATACCCACCAGTTCTTAGTTTCTGTGCATAAGGAAGAAAATCAGCATGTTGGTTAATTTCATCTGATTCAATTAAACGAAAATCAGCTGTTGGAATTCCGTGATCTTTGTAGAATTGCTTCTGAATACCTTTGTCGCGAATGATTCGTAAAACGCGTGGTTGAGGAAAGACAGACACTCCTCCCCTTTCCAATTCCTCCAAGGCTTCTATGTTTACATTCTCAATTTCTACGGTAATGAGGTCTTTATCTTTTCCAAAATGAAGTACCGTTTCATAATCTGTTATTGAGCCACATACAAATTCATGCGAAATCTGGCTACACGGCGCCTCCGGATCTGAATCTAAAGTATAGACATGAACATTCCAATTAATCGCCTCTTGAATAATCATTCGACCCAATTGTCCCGCTCCGAGAATCCCTAATTTAAAATCTTTTCCGTACCACGTCTTCATACATTAATACGCTTTAGCAAAAATCACTCGACCAGTTGATGGATTTCCAGTAACCATACATGTTCCTTCTTCTTGAACTTGATCTAAGGCAATGCATCGAATGGTAGCTTGTGTCTCTTCTTTTACTTTCGATTCTGTTTCAGGAGTACCGTCCCAATGTGCCAAAATGAATCCACCTTTTTCGATTTCAACCTTAAATTCTTCGTACGTTTCCACGGTGCGCGTATTAGCCTCGCGGTGTGCTAATGCTTTGTTAAACAATGAAGTCTGGATGTCATGCAACAAGTTTTCAATAAACTCCTCAATTCCCTCCATGGATACCACCGTTTTTTCTTTGGTATCACGTCGAGCTACTTCCACTACATTATTTGCCATGTCTCTTGGTCCTAATGCCAAACGAACAGGAACACCTTTTACCTCATATTCCGCAAATTTCCATCCCGGTCGGCGGTTATCGTCGTCGTCAATTTTGAACGAAATCCCTTTAGCTTTTAATAAAACCGCCCATTCTTCAAATTTGGCAACAATACTCGCTTTTTCTTCCTCAGAACGGTAAATTGGAACAGCAACCACTTGCAATGGAGCTAATTTTGGTGGAACAACCAATCCTTCATCATCCGAATGGGTCATAATCAAGGCCCCCATCAATCGTGTTGAAACACCCCAAGAGGTAGCCCAGACATATTCTAATTTCCCCTCTTTATCGGCAAATTTTACCTCAAATGCTTTTGCAAAGTTTTGTCCCAGAAAATGAGAAGTTCCAGCTTGAAGTGCTTTTCCATCTTGCATCATTGCCTCAATACACAACGTATCCTCCGCACCAGCAAAACGTTCAGACGCTGTTTTTCGACCTTTAATTACAGGCATTGCCATATATTGTTCAGCAAATTCAGCGTATACATCCAACATGGTTTCTGCTTCTTTTATTGCTTCCTCCTTGCTCGCATGAGCGGTGTGGCCTTCTTGCCACAAGAATTCAGCCGTACGCAAAAACAAACGTGTACGCATTTCCCAACGAACCACATTCGCCCATTGATTGATGAGAATAGGTAAATCTCTATTCGATTGAATCCAATTTTTATAGGAATTCCAAATGATTGTTTCAGACGTTGGTCGTACGATTAATTCTTCCTCCAATTTTGCCTCAGGATCTACAATTACGCCACTTCCATCCTCTGCATTTTTCAAACGATAATGGGTAACAACAGCACATTCCTTAGCAAAACCATCCACGTGAGACGCTTCTTTACTCAAATAGGATTTCGGGATGAATAGAGGAAAATAGGCATTGGAATGTCCCGTTTCTTTGAATCGACGATCTAATACATCACGCATGTTTTCCCAAATAGCGTATCCGTAAGGTTTAATAACCATACAACCGCGAACATCTGAATGTTCAGCTAAATCGGCCTTATAAACTAAATCGTTGTACCACTTGGAATAATCTTCTGCGCGTGTAGTTTTCTGTTGAGACATACTTTTTCAAATTTGTCTGCAAAGGTAGTTATTGAGAATGGAAAAAAGCGAAAACGGAAGCTACGAATGGCAATTTTTATTAAAAATTACACCTCAACAACCGCCACCGAGCGCAGCATAGATATATTCAACTTTTCCATTATATTCAATGCGCAGCACTCCTTTGGATTCACTTGATTCAACTCCGTGATCGGTAGTAGCTCCAAAAAATTCAATTTTCAATTGAGGATGTTCCCATTTCGTATAATTTGGATTCGTCGTATCAATCACTTTCAAAATATAAGCAACCCCTTTAATTTTTACTTTAAATTTTGATTCTGTTTCTTGTTGGTCATAACTATCTATACCTAAAAGCCCATCAACACCATAAATTGCAAAATAACATCCATCCGTTTGTTCTTGCCATGACATAGGATCAAGAATAGTAGACTTAAACATTTTAGTATCGACAAAGGATGCATTAACCCAACCAGTAACATCAATATCTTCCGTTGATTCATCTCTATCAAATGAATTAAGATTGGTATGACGCACTTTTATCCAACCCTCTGCCCAATCATTGGCATACAACAATTCAGTTTCATTGGGTAAAGAGAATAAAACATTACTAGATGTTGTTGGCTCTGAACGCAGGTTCAATCCGCTATTGCTTGTTTTCACTTTGATTTGACCAAATACTTGAAAGAAAAATGTGGAAACCACAAAGAGGGCAAAAATTCGTTTCATTTTTTTACTATTAGTTGACAATATTACAAATTTATGCAGTTACTTTGTTTGGTAATTTTGAAAATTAACATTCTTATGTCAACCTCTTCTCCATCTAAATCACCAGATCCATTGCATGGTATCACCTTGGAACGCATGGTAAAAGAATTACAGTACAAATTTGGCTGGGAAGGACTTGGTTATCACATACGCATTAATTGTTTTTTGAAAAATCCTAGCCTAAAATCAAGCTTAAAATTTTTACGAAAAACTCCATGGGCGAGAGAAAAGGTAGAGAAATTATATCTGGATCGAATTGTAAGTGAAAACGAACACAATGCAAGTAAATTAAATGAAGATATAAACAATTAAAGGTTTACACTTGTTTGATTAACATGTTTTCAAAAACCATTTTTTGGCACCGTAGAGATTTGCGAGTGAATGATAATGCTGGACTGTATAAGGCATTAAAATCAAGCGAATCCGTACAGCCTATCTTTATTTTCGATCATCAAATACTTCAACATCTTCCTAAGAATGATCAGCGGGTTTTATTCATTTATCGTGAAATTGAAAAATTAAAAAAATTATATATTGAAATAGGCTCTGATTTAAAGGTGTATATTGGAAATCCAATCGATTTGATACCTGAAATCATTAAGGAGCAAGAGGCTCAAGCTATTTTCACTAATCGAGACTATGAGCCCTATGCACAAGAACGAGATCGGTTTTTATTTGAAAAACTTGAGGTTTTAGATATAAAATTCATCGGAACAAAGGATCATGTTATTTTTGAAAAAGCGGAAATCACAAAGGATGATGGTAAACCATATACCGTATTTACTCCCTATTCAAGAAAATGGAAAGCGGTATTAACAGATTCTCATTTAAGTTCTTATCCTTCGGAAAAATACACAAAAAATCTAGTTCAAACGAACCAACCAAGTGAGTTAATTTTATTATCATCAATGGGGTTTGATGAAGATCAATTGATTGAATTCCCTTCCAACGAATGGAAAAAAGATCTCATTCAGCGTTATGATGCAACTCGTAATTTTCCGTCATTAGATGGAACTTCAAAATTGGGTGTTCATTTGCGTTTCGGAACCATTTCAATCCGTGAGTTAGCGCGCGAAGCTCTTTCCTTAAATGAAACATTTTTAAATGAACTCATCTGGCGTGATTTTTATCAAATGATTATCCATTGGTTTCCTCATTCGGCTAAAAACTCCTTCAAAACTCAATACGATTGCATACAGTGGGAACATAACGAAGTACATTTCAAGGCCTGGTGCGAAGGAAAAACAGGTTATCCGATTGTGGATGCAGGAATGCGAGAATTGAATGCCACTGGATATATGCACAACCGCGTTCGAATGATTGTAGCTAGTTTTTTAACAAAACATTTATTAATAGACTGGCGTTTAGGCGAAGGTTATTTTGCAGAAAAACTAATGGATTTTGAATTAGCGAGTAATTCTGGAGGATGGCAATGGGCGGCGGGTTGTGGTTGCGATGCGGCACCTTATTTTCGCGTATTCAATCCTACCACTCAGCAGGAAAAATTTGACAAACAGTTTGAATATATTAAAAAATGGGTTCCTGAATTTGGAACACCGGCATATCCTGAACCAATTATAGATCATAAATTTGCCAGAGAACGCGTATTGGCAAGGTATAAGGAAGGACTGGAAGGGATTTGATTATTTTTTCATACTCTGATGTGAATTTAAACCAACTCATAATTTTATTTTTCTTCATATCTAAAATACACCTTTTTTATAGTCTGTTTTTTTGTTAAATATTATCCATACTCCTTTTTATAATTGATGTTTTACTTCATATTATGTAAAGTAATTTACTAAAATTATGTAAAATAAATTATTCATAATATGTAAAATTATAAATTATTATTTTATAAAATATTTCATTCAAATAATGTAAATTTAACAATTCAAATTATGTAAAATGAAAACCTCATAATATGTAAAATTATTTCTATATTTGTAGGTAGAATGAGAGAGCAACACCCTTATAAAGAAAGACTTACAGACAAAGAATTACTTAGAAAGTTAGATTCTGCTGGCGCGTTGTTAATTCGTGGCATGAAAGCGTGTGGAAAAACCGAATCAGCAAAGCAATATTCGAAGAGTGTTTTGGCATTGGACCAAGATGAACAAGTACCGTTATTAATGTCAACTTCGCCGCAGCGTTTGTTATTGGGCGACACACCTCGTCTAATTGATGAATGGCAGGAACATCCAAAAATTTGGAATTATGTTCGTCATGAAGTGGATAAACGAAAAGAAAGTGCACAATTCATTTTAACAGGTTCAGCTAATCCGGAAGAAAGTATCAAAATGCATTCCGGCGCAGGTCGTTTTACGATATTAGATATGCGAACAATGAGTTGGCAAGAAATGGGTTACTCTACTGGGAAAATAAGTTTAAAAAAACTCTTTAGCGGTGAGAGAATCGACATCTACGATGAACCAACTGACTTAGAATTCATTATTGATCGAATTATTACAGGTGGTTTCCCTGGGTTAATGAATAAAAACATTCGACAAGCAAGGGACATGAATAGAGCGTATGTTGATTTATTGGCAGAAGTAGATATGAGTCGTTTATCAAACACCAAACGAGACCCCATAAAGATTAAAAATTTATTGCGTTCATTGGCTCGAAATACAGCAACAATGGTTGACATTAAAACCTTGGAAACTGATATTCGTCAACAGGATTTCAAAGATATCTCACGCCCAACTATATACCAATACCTCGATGCTTTAGATCGTTTAATGATTACCGAAAATCAACCGGCTTGGAGTACACATATTCGATCATCCTCTACTTTACGAAAAGCAGCTAAACGCCATTTTACTGATGCGGCACTTGCTGTTGCAGCACTTGGCTTGAAAAAAGAAGCTTTATTAAAAGACCTAAAATTTGTTGGTTTTTTATTTGAGTCACTTGCTGTGCACGAATTGCGGGTATACGCTCAAGTGAGCGATGCAAAAGTATATCACTATCACGATTCAAGTGGCTTGGAGGTTGATGCCATTGTGCAAAAATACAATGGTGATTGGTGTGCTTTTGAAATAAAACTTGGTACGGGTCAGATTGAAGAAGCTGCCAAGAGTTTAAAGAAATTTGTTTCTATTTTAGACACAAAAAATGTATCCTTACCGAAATCATTGAATATCATTACCGGAACAGGCATTAGCTATACGAGAAACGACGGTATTAATGTGATTTCACTTGCTTCCCTTGGTGCTTAATTTTTAATCCCAACAATTCGATATATCATAGGAATAGCATGAGGTATGTGATCAAAAATAAATTTGTCTTCATCGATTTTTTTCATGTTGGCAAAACAATTAAAAGGCGAATAATCCATCTCTGAAAATTCTTGAATTGAAATCCCGGCTTGTATCAATGTGTTCAAGATCTCCCCTATTCCGTGATTCCATGAAATCGTTTGGGTTTTTATGGGTGCGTTACGATCTGCATATGTACCTTCAATTTCTTCAATAATCGGTTCGCTATTAAAATAATCGTATTCTATTTTTTGAACATCGTTATCAAAAGTCCAAATAAAGGGATGAAAATCAACCATGATAAACTTACCACCTGGCGCCAACGCTTTTTTAATTGTATCTGCCCAGGATCTGAGTTCTGGCAACCAACCAATTGTACCGTATGAAGTAAAAACTATATCAAATTGACCGATTAAGTCGTCTGGGAGTGAATATACATCTGAACAAATAAAGCTTGCATTGAGTCCCAATTGATCATTGATCTTTACCGCGTTTTCAATTGCTACATTGGAAAAATCCAGACCTGTAACTATCGCTCCCAATCGAGCCAAGGACAGAGTATCTTGACCAAAATGACATTGTAAATGCAATATTCTTTTTGCTCTTACATCTCCCAAAACATCTAATTCAGGTTTTTTGAGTGAATTTTTTCCTTCCAAAAAAGATGGTTGGTCGTAAAATTCGGATGTAAGATGAACTAATGTTTTATCATTCCATGCCTTTTGATTGATCTTCAGGTAATTCATTTTTTACTTCTTCGTAATTATCAAATTCGTCGTCATTTTCTCTTCTTGAATTTCCGGCCTTAAAACTACCAGATACGTTCATAAAAGGCTTACCTGAAATTAAAAACATAATTCCATTGGTGATTTTTAGTAAAATACCAAGCAAAAAGAAGAATCCAATAATTTTAAAAATAAACCCAATTATTGGTGTTTTTTCCAAACCGGTTACTTGGTCATAAAACCAAAGCGCGATAGGATTTTTCGCAAATTCAGGAAAGAAGAAAAGTGAGGCATAAACTACAAATGCAACACTAACCACGATAATTTCAGCCTTTCGATTGAAACGAGTTTTAGAAACCACGCTCAACATTCCAGAAAACCGATCCATCATGGCAGCTTGTTGCTGATCTTTTTGCATTTGTCCGATGAAATATAAAAGTAAAATCAAGCCTGAAATAATCATATTAAACCAATCAATTCCATTCTGACTAGAATCCATGCCATATAGAAAAAGAACATTCACTAAAAAAACTGATTTCACTCCTTTGGAAAAATATACCTCTCCAATTGATTTCTTTCTACCTCCGGACAACAAGGAAATTAATAAATTGATGAAAAACCAAATAAATCCATAAATGGCAAGTAATACCCCGATTTTAAAAATCAATTCAATAATTTGCATTAGTTTTTCAGTCGTTTGAAATGTTCGTATTTATCCTTTATAAAGAGATAGAGTTCCATCTCCGTTGACGTTTTCAAAAAGTTTTCCGATAAATTCAGGAATGAAATAAAGGAATCAAATTCTTCTTCATCTAATTCGATTATATCACTAGCCACATAGAGACGGAGCAGCTCTTGAACAACTTTTCGTTTATTGTCTTTGTATTCTTGCTCTGCAATCCAACGTTTATTTTGTTCCTTTTTAGAAAATGTTTGATACAACGCGGTTATAGGACTTTGTAACAATTCCACACCTGTAACTAAACGAGTTTCGCGCATGGCTAAAGCTTCTCGTTCTTCTCTAATTTCGTTTAACGTTTTCAGGGGTTTGATTATCATTTCAGTCAATTCCTGAGGTTTCTGTACCAGGTATATTTTTTGTTTAGATTGACAATTTGAATCTGCCTTAACACGAAAACCATAAATCATATAACCCTTTACTGAAATTGAAATGCTGTCATTGTTTTTTGTGTATGCCGAAAAATAACCATTGGGTTGACCAAAAACACCTTGTCCGGTATTCCGGTTTACGATCATTAAATTATAGAATGACTGAATACCCATCGAGTCAATAACTTGTCCTGTCAATAAAACGCGTTCGCATTTCTGTGCGAAATGAAAGAATGGAGAAATTAGAAATACGAACAGAATTAAGCGCATGTGAACGAAATTAACAATTACTTTACCAAAACTAAAAAGCTCACAACTTATTGCGTGATTCTTCCACCTTTTCTTTTAATTCCATACGATACGCCTCCATTTTAGAAAAAACGGTGGAATCAAATGCTGCAATCATACGAGCGGCTAACAATCCTGCATTCTTTGCTCCATTCAAGGCAACTGTTGCAACAGGAATTCCACTTGGCATTTGCAAAATGGACAAAATAGAATCCCACCCATCAATTGAATTAGACGATTTAATTGGCACACCAATTACGGGCAATGAAGTTAGTGAAGCTGTCATCCCAGGTAAATGTGCCGCACCACCAGCACCAGCGATAATCACAGAAATACCTTTTTCATGTGCCGTTTTAGCATAATCTAACATTCTTTCAGGAGTACGATGAGCCGAAACAATATCGATTTCGGTTTCAATTCCAAATTCTTGTAATACCTCTTTTGCCTCCTGCATGACAGGAAGATCAGAAATACTACCCATGATGATTCCTACTTTCGCCATCTGATTCTGTATTTGTATTTTGACTTGCGCTTTGATCCTCTTTTTTATCAGTTGCATTAATTTCCTCCATTTTTTCTTCCGCATGCAGATTTCCTCCCTCATGTTGTTCGATGGATTGATTTATGTGTTGAGCAGCCTCATTTAAATTTGCACTTCCGTAATGAACCGTTTCATTGATATCAACCAATACTTGGTCCAACGGTTGCTGAATTTCTTCCTCTGCTTTTTGAATGATTGAGCTTAAATTGAGATCATTTTTAACATCTAATCCTGATTTTTTTATTTCTTGTTGCAAATCAGCCGAAGCATTCCGAATTTCTTTCATCGTCCTGCCCAAGGTTCTGGCCATCGAAGGAATACTCTTAGAACCAAAAAAAATAAGAATAAATAAAAAGATGACTAAAATTTCAGTACCTGAAACGTCACTTAGGAAAAGCGGTAAAATTATTTGCGTTAACACAAAACAAAAATACAATTTATCGGAGAGTTAGCAACTTTAACCGGGCTTCTAATCGTTAAATCGTGTTATATTTCTTGCGAATTTCTTTTGTTTTGCAGTTTATTGTTGTGTTTTTACACCTTTCCAATTCATTAGAATTGGTTATCTTCGCACTTCAAAAATTAACATTATGTCAAAAAAAGAAGTGTATATTATTTCAGCAGTGAGAACTCCTATGGGTTCGTTTCTTGGTGCATTTGCTAGCATACCTGCAACTAAACTTGGGTCAACTGCAATAAAAGGCGCATTGGAAAAAGCCTCTGTACCGGTAGATGCCATTGATGAAGTTTTTATGGGTAACGTACTTCAAGCAGGAGTTGGTCAAGCACCTGCGCGTCAAGCAGCATTAGGAGCTGGATTAAACCAAAATGTTCCGTGTACAACCATAAACAAAGTATGTGCTTCAGGCATGAAATCCATCATGTTGGGCGCTCAATCCATTTTAGCAGGCGACAATCATATTGTAATAGCAGGTGGAATGGAAAACATGTCGCAAACCCCACATTATTTGGACGGACGTAATGGAAGTAAGTTTGGAAATATCACGATGCTGGATGGGATTACCAAAGATGGTTTATTAGACGTATACAGTAAAGTACCTATGGGTAATTGCGCTGAATTGTGCGCGAAAGAATATGATATTACGCGAGAGGATCAAGACAATTTTGCTATCACTTCTTATACCCGTGCAGCTTCAGCATGGAATTCAGGAAAATTCAATAATGAAATAGTGCCTGTTTCTGTTCCACAGCGTAAGGGAGATCCAATTTTAGTAACTGAAGATGAAGAATACAAAAATGTATTTTTAGATAAAATACCATCTTTACGCCCAGCATTTGATAAAGACGGAACAATCACAGCTGCCAATGCATCTACGTTGAATGATGGAGCTTCTGCGTTGGTATTGGCTTCTGCTGAAGCAGTTGAAAAATATGGTTTAACTCCTATTGCGAAAATAGTTAGCTATGCAGATGCTGCTCAAGCACCTGAATGGTTTACTACTTCTCCTTCCATAGCCGTTCCGAAAGCTTTAGAAAAAGCGGGACTAAGCACTTCTGATGTAGATTATTGGGAATTAAATCAAGCATTTTCGGTTGTTGGATTAGCAAATATGAAAATTCTAGGATTAGATCCTTCGAAAGTTGATGTGAATGGTGGAGCTGTTGCTTTAGGTCACCCACTTGGAAATTCAGGATCACGAGTGATTGTAACATTGATCAATGTACTAAAACAAAACAACGCTAAAATTGGTGGAGCAGCTATTTGTAATGGTGGTGGTGGTGCATCAGCAATGATTATCGAAAACATCTAATCTATTTTTTAATTTTAGATGAGTGAATCCCCGTAATTACGGGGATTTTTTTTGTACAGTTCAAATTTCTATTCAACTAAATCGTTGATTATTTACCATTTTCATGAAAGACTGAACACCCATTACATGTTTTAAAAACTTATTCTGCTCCCATTCAGTTGGTTGGTCCTCCATGGAATAATGCCTTTGTGTAGCTATTTCCAACCCATTCTTTGCTAAATCATGTATCATGGCGCGCAATTTCTTTTTAACCTTTCGATCTACTGTTAATTTATGATTCACCACAACTCCTGTAATCTTCTGTTTTTTATTATTCCCAGCGCATCTAAGTTTTTTCAAGTTAATTGAGAATTTTTCTGATTTGATTGTTTCTATTAATGCCAATATTATTTCATCCGTAATATACTGTTCTCCTGAAAAGGTAAGATCATCTGCATAACGCGTGTACGTTAACCCAAAATTTTGAGCTTGAGCTAGTAATTTCTCATCCAATTCCAATGAGCATAAATTCGCCAATACTGGAGAAGTTGGGGCACCCGTTGGTAAATTACCTTTATACGTAGAGAGAAGCGCTAATGCGGTTGCGATTTGATCAGTTAATCCCCAAGAAAGAAATAAACTCTTCACTTTTCTAGAAGGAATTGATGTGAAATAGTTTTCCAAATCAATAGATAAAATCCGGTTTTTGTTTACATGTGGCATGGCATTCGTAACGATAGACCGATGAACTTGAAAAGATTTCGGAATAAATCCATGAACATTTTCTGGCATTCTAAAACTATAAATAGACTGAATATATAAATTGAGTTTTCGCTGTATCTTCATTAATTCCTTATCAGGTTGAAAAATCATTCGAGGTTTGCCTTTCTTTTTGGGAATAGTAAACTCTTTATAATTGGGCGAATTAATTAACTGCTCTAACTTTAATGGTGAACATTGTAAAAAAAGGGATAATTCCAACCAATTTGAAATACTGAGAAATGCCAATGCCCTTCCCTCCAAAACTGAATTTGAAAAGGAAGGGATGACACCATTAGACGAACAAATCATGCGTCTAATTTCCGCAGCGTGTAAATCTCTTTTTTCAAGTAACAAGGTGAATTTCATAAACTACTACTAAAAAACTATCTAAGTTATTTTTATTAAAAAACTGCCGGTCGCTATCTTGGGTGGCGTATTCGGGAATGCGAAGCATTCACGCATACGGAGTTCTAACACCTCTCTTTTTTCTTGGATTGCGGAACACAAACGCTTATCGTACCATGCGACACATAGGTTAAACCGGCAGTTAATTAAAAAGGAGCATCATCTTCTTCTATTTCCCTTAATCGATCTGGAGAAAATTGAATTTTTCTTTCGAATGGAACAAAAGGTATAATTCCTCCGAAAGGTAAGTTATGTTTAACTTGCACACTACCAATGTAACCATTACGATTTTTAGCGACATCAATTTCCATAATATTCCTTGTTGAATCTCCATTTTCATCCTCATCAAAGCCATAGTATTCAGGACGGTACAAAAAGAGCACTTTATCTGCATCCTGTTCAAATGAGCCAGACTCACGCAAATCACTCAATATAGGTCTTTTATCTCCACCTCGATATTCACAGCTCCTACTCAATTGACATGTAACCATAATACAAACATTCTTTTCTCGAGCCAATTTTTTCAGTTCACGACTGATGTATCCTAATTCCAATTCACGCTGATGTCGATATCGATTTGATTCCATTAATTGTAAAAAATCAATAAAGATTGCTTTGACCCCCATATCATCAATATATCGATTGCAATAAGATTTAAATGCAAGCATACTTTTAGATGTTTCATCACTTATGTATATCGGCAAATTCTCCAATTCATCTTTAACTCTTTCAATCAATTTCCATTGCTCGGATGAAATATTTTTCTTTTTAAATTCGCTGTAATTGATTTCGGTTAAAGAGGAAATTAAACTATGAACGAAGTTATCTTTACCTGTATCCAATGCAAAATATAATACAGGGAATTTTCGCGCACCTTCTAACATCATGTATTGCAGAAATTTAGATTTTCCCATTGCAGGTCGTGCTCCGATCAAGATAAACTCACCCATGCCAAATCCACCAGTAACCTCATCCAAATTGGAAATCCCACTTTTGAATTCAAACTCTCTATTTTCAGACTTCAAATAATGAAGTGAATCATTAATCAATTGACTTAATGTGCTGGATTCCTTTAATTCGTTTGTTACAAGAAATTCATTTTCCTGTAAAACTTGAGCAATTTTTTCATGAACGTATGCATCTGAAAAAGAACCATTTTCTAAAACTTCTAGCAATTTTTTTCGAAATATTCTATTTATTTCCATAGGTGTTTTTGGTTTTATTCGATGTTAGATTATTCTTTGTCGTCGTCAAAAAACATAGCACTCGTGTTACCACTATTTTTACTGTGTTCATAATTTCGCACTGATTGACTAACCTTAAACATCATAGAACGGTATTCCGATCGATCAAATGAAGCCACATTTTCGGACTTAATATTCAATCGATCCGTCATTACGCGCGCATTGATTCCAGCACCTAAAAATGTAAACAGCCATTTATCTGTAGCATTTAGCTCTTCAATCATTTTTGAAATTTGTCCATACGAATAAAATTGAGAGGCGTTCTCATGACCATCTGTAAGAATAATCACAACTACTGTTGCCAAATCCTCGTTTATTTCTTTACTAAATTTCTCTTGAATTGCATCTACGGATACACCAATAGCATCGAGTAAAGCGGTTGTTGACGCTGGTTGATAATTCTCTCTTGACAACAACGGAATATTTTCAACATTTCCAAAACGAATGATATCGGTAACTACATCTTCAAAATAGGTCACGGAAACAACGTATTCATTTTCTGGAAAATCTTCTTTTAATTTTTTAATTGTTGTGAGTTGTGAGTTAAATCCCTCGATGGTTTGATTTTCCAATCCTTTCATAGACCCACTTTGATCCACGATAAAGTGGTAAATTGTTTTTTTGTTTTTCATATTATTTATTATTTATGTTTTTTATATATTCAAATGCTGTTTTACTTTGATTCATTTTAAATGTGTAGACAGGTGAATCACATTTGCTTTCATTAATTCTAATTTTCATAGTTTTTGCCAAGAAAAAAGCCTCTACAAATGCAGGGTGTAATTCCATGTTCCATGTTATATAAACCACATCAGAAGACTCCCCTTTAAATCCGACAAAAGAGAATGTTTGATCTTCGCCATTTACATCACAAACAACGTCAATCACTGGATATTTTTCACAATAATGCCCGCCGTTCACTTCTAACACTACCGCACTATCAATAAATAACATATAAGCCGTTGCGCCATTATTTTCTGGGGTGTTTGCCAATCTAAATGAATCATGAGGCCCATTTTTATTTGTTTTATAAGTCCACTGTGCATTTAGATTCCCAACTGTAAATAGCACAAATGTTAAGATGATACTTTTCATGATTACTTATTTAGTTCTATTATTAATTCAATTTTTTATAGCGATCTAAACTCTCATCACACATAGATGGGTGGCGTATTCCTGCTATTTGTCCATCCTTAAAATCAAAAGCAAATAGGAAAACAATCTCATTTCTACTCACATTTTCTGCTGAACCAAATGCGCTTTTAAATTCATCTATATCGTCTTCAAAAGGATTAAAATCGGGATAACGAAATTCCAATACAGGTTCACACGGTACATGATCAACGCTATACCCGTAATTAACCTCCATATGAAAACCTTTATCTAATGTTCGTACCTTCTTGAGACAAGAAAAAAGATAAGACAAGGCAGCCTGCTTCTTCATTTTAGAAAAAAACACACCCTTTTCGTGCATTAAACTTTCCAACTCCTCCAAATCTCTATTTAAAAATGCACATTTAAAATTGGCTAGAACAGCAGCATTTTCTTGCATTTCCTTTTCTGAGATTTGTTTTACGGCAAATTGATTCATATTAAAAAATGGTGTTTAATGATAGTATGACTAATGTTATTTTGTTGGTTGAGCTCCTGCTTTGGCAAAGGGTGTGCCATTACCTAATAGCTTGTATTTTTCAATTTTTAAGTCATTTATTATATCAATTTTTTAATATTTATATTATTATTTAATACATTTATATTCTTTTTCTAATCATACCATTTCATGAAGATTTTAGTTTCTTGGCACGCATACCTGCAAGATTACAATGAAGGAAGCGTTTTAGAGGACGGTCCGACCATTTCGTTTCATCGTTATTTTTTCAAACATGAAAAACATATTATTCTTTCAGCAAAAAAAAACGAGGAAGATCTCCGCGCTTTACATTTACG
>JACCDZ010041414.1_pt1 | contig 19883 bp, 4 predicted proteins | sample 7449551 | NCBI WGS metagenome assembly JACCDZ01 (sample SAMN15323452, study PRJNA562643) | freshwater metagenome | isolation source: river surface water | place: USA:Blue River Watershed | collected 2017-08-18
ATAAATCTCATATTTTTTATTATTTTTAACTATATATTAAAAAAAATATTCATTAAAATTAGTTATTTCGAAATATTTTTCGTATATTTGTTATATGAAAAAGATAACTATATTAATATTTTCTATTTTGTTGGTAAATACAGTATTTGCTACAGATTCATTAGTTTTCAAACTAAGAAAAAGAGACTATAAACATGTAGATTCTATATCTCAAACCTATAAAACAGTAGATGAAGCTATATCCAAAATATCCCTTTTTAAAGAAGATGTCGATAAAGCAAGAGCTGTGTATAACTTCGTAGCTTCTTATATGACTTATGAGCTTTATCCTGAATTGATAGCCAATAAACCCGTACCAATAGATAGACAAACCGCAAAAGTATCATTACCAATATCTATAAAAACAAGAAAGGGAGTTTGTTATGATTATGCTGTTTTATATGAATATATTTGTGAGAAAGTGGGATTAGAATGTGCTGTTGTTAGTGGTATAGTTAAAGAAAATTGGAATGCAAGACATGGTTGGAATGTAGTAACTATAGATTCTAAAATGTATATATTAGATGTGACCTATGCAGATAACGTACTCGGTCGTTATAAGAGTATAGAATATAACACCTTTCTTATACCTTCACACTATGCAATAACATATTGGTATCCAACGGAAGTTCAATGTATACCAAAACCGTTGTGGAGTAATGGTCATGGGTGGGAAATAAATATTAATGATAAAGAAAACTTTGATAAAGAATATAAAGCCCACAGAAAAGAGTATGATGAGTATTATTCGTGTGCATCTAAATATCAGTGTTTAGAAAAACCAATGAGTATTTACTACTTTGCGCATAGTGTAGTTATTGGCGATGAAGATGAATATGTAAAAGGTAAATATGGTTTCGTTAATCCGAGTCCAAAATCTACAAAATATACTCCTTTACCAAGAGTTGCTGCCAATGACCCGAATATTTATATTAAATATTTCTACGATTTTAACATTCGTAGACTGCCTGATTATTATTATGATAAAAACGGTAATATAATAGATTAAAATGAAAAAGATAATTATATTAATATTTTCTATTTTGTTAGCAAATACAGTATGTATCACACATCTTTTCATTTACGTAGAATGCCCGATAACAACCCAAATCTTTATATCAAATACTTTTATTATGATATAGAACCTGCAACAAATTTATATGATGAAAAATATGGAAATGGTTTTCGCTATCAATATATTAAATAATATATGGTTAGTTGATATTATAACCACTACAACAATGTAGTGGTTATTTTTTTAACTATTTGTGTAAATAGTTGTTGTAGTCAATGAGAAATTTCCCGCAGATGATGTAAAGTTTAAAGTTAATGTAACAGGATATGTAGTATTAGGATTACTATCATTTGTTGCTTTATAAACCATATCTACTTCAAATTTAGCATTTCCTAAAGATGTTATGGTTGGTGTTGAATCAAAAGCAACATTAATAGATGGTGAGAATGTGATAGAAGTTAAATTTAAAATAATCAATTCTTTTAATAAGGGAAATTCTAAATTTACTGTATGATTGATTATACTGTTTTTATTTAATTGTATACCAAAAAAGTTATCACAACCTACTTTCATAGTTTGTATAAATGAGTTATTTATTAATATTTTTTCGTTATATCCAAGTTTTTTTATGAATAATGTAGTTTTAAATTTATTTACATAATCTACAATATTATAATCGGATATATTGCTATATGTGTTTGTTAGTATAGATGAAGCTACTGCTGTAGAAGTCCTTTCGAAGTCTTGCGTTTTATTCTTTCTTGTAGGTGGTGTTGTTAATACAAAATTGTCTATTGCTCCAACAGATAGTGTAGAAGAAGTTATATTATTTATTTTTAATAATACATCATCACTACCTTCAAAGTAATAATTATTCAAAGTCAGATTATAATTTTGTAAATATGTAAAAATTGATGAAGGTGTTGGTATATTACTTATACCAACACTTGCTATTTTTTTATTTGTTTTAGTAAAAACTTTTTCGATACTATTAATTTCTATTACTAAAGATAAATCTAAATTCTCTGTTGGATTGTTTGTTAAAATGATAGAATTGTTAGTATTGAAATGGTTTTTATTTGTATATAATACTGTAAAATATGGTAGAGTCTCGGTGTATGAAGTTAATCCGCCATTCACGGGTATTGTATTTTTTGTTGTGTTAAAATCTGTTATGTTTGGTATGAATGTTGCATATTTAATAGTGTTATTACTATTTGCTATGTGTATTTTTACTACGTATTGGTTTATTATTTGAGTCATATCACAATTGAAAATAACTTCCAATTCGGTATATTTTTCGGAATTATATTTTAAAATCCAATCGAGAACATCTAAAGAATCTATTTTAAAAGAATTTATTTTATTATATTTACTTATTGTCATAGTTTTTAATATTTTATTATATAGTTGAAAATCATGAATGGTGGTCTATTTTCGTGTACTTGGTTACTGCCCACATTCCCCGTATTCCCCGAAATACTGTGTGTGTGTTGTCCTTGGAAACCTGATATTTGAAGAGATGTTGCAAATCTCACATCATTAAAACCTGCATTGGTAAATGCCATATAAGATGTATTTACAGGTCCTGTCCCTGGTGCAGCAGTACCACCGCCGTTTGTAACAAAGTGTTGGTGATTATTCTCAGCACCCGCTATTGCTTTTAAACTTCCTTGATTGTGATTATGTATAGGTAATTGGTTACTCGTTAATTGTACAGATTCATAACCACCAATATTACCACATTTTCCATAATTAAACGTTGTAGTAGTATTCGGTAAACCGCTCCAATTATTAGGGTTTGATGCTTGTGTATTATCATAACCTAAAACACTTCTACCTTTCATATTTGGGAGTCTGAGTAAATTATCTAAACTACTATTTCCATAATAACCGTCTAATAATGCTTTCAAATCTTTGAATATTTCATTACCCGAAACAGAAGTATCTATAGAAGTGCCGTCAAGAAATAAAAACCCATCTAATTCAGCACCCGAAGGATTAATTCCCGTACCTAAAGTTGCTCTTATTTTACCACCACCAACGTTTTTATTTACACCATCCATTGGATACATACATATACCACCTAAAGGCATAACCGTTATAAATTCTAAATTAGAATAATCAGTAACGGGTGTTAAAGGAGTTCTTTTAACACCTAAAACTTTACCCGATAAATCCGTAGAATTGGTATTTGGTTTGAAAATCCAATCGAGTAAACTTTGAAAATAGTTTTGCAAGTTACTCGCTTTCACGGGTAATGATATGGTTGGTTGTAATTTATCATCACTATCCGATGTGATAGATGTTGTTAAATTACTCAATGCTTGGTTCTTATTTGATATAGCCATTTTTTATAATCTTCTTTTTATCTATATATTAAATATTGGTTTCGAAACCATTCGTTCCATAATCTTCAAATCCGTTATTAGGTGCTAATGTATTAGAGAAGAATGAAATTATTTGGTAATTCAATTCTAATTCATTGCCTAAATATTTAGGTTCACCTGCGAACTCATCTTTAATCCATTTCATACCATTACCTTGTGCAATCGATACTTGGATATTTGAAGTGTTATTATCAACATCCATCATTCTCAATCCATTAGAACCGTTAACTATTGTACCATCGCCGAACAACGTACCCGAAACAGTTCTTTCATCATAGTTATGTCTCCAAATATGTGGGAATTGTGATATTGCAGTTGCAAAACCGTTATTATAATTCGCTAAATACGGTTGTAAATATGAATTATTATTATTGATAAGCACCCACTGATTACTATTCCAAGCCACAGGTGAAAGAGAATCATAAGGAATGTTAAATCTTTCAATAAGTGATTTAGAATGTTGTATATCATATATAAATGCGTCTTTATCATAAGGGTTATTTTTAGAAACACTTAATGTATTATTAGAAGCGGTTTTATGATATGTATTAGATAATGTTGAGAATAGAGATAAAATATATCTATCTTCATCGCCCGAATTGCTTGTAAATGCGGTGTTGTTATACATTACACCGTTTAGTACAGAACCATTCATTACAGAGAAGTATGGTTTTTTATTAGGATAGATATTTAAATCTGCATCAGTTCTTTCTTTCAACATTCTTCTCATAAAGAAAGAAGCGTAATTATTTTTATCATCGATATTAAATTTGATAGTATTTAATAAATTATTAAAGTTCACACTATTTATACCTATGAAATTATTATTATCTGTAATATTTTCCGCATCGATTGATAAGAATAAACTTCTTCTACCCGCTTCATTTTTATTTGCATTATTAAATAAGTAAGCGTTATCGGTTGTCGGGTCTATACCTTTTTTATCTATAATTTTATCATCATAGAATGAGAAGTAACCGCTCAACCAAAGACCTCTGTTCCATATACCTAATTGGTAATTATCATTTTTTGTAGATAATTGTGACATATCTCTGTTGAAGAAATCGACATTTGTTAAATCTGTATGAGTAAACATACCTTTTTGCCAAACTCCACCGTGCCAAATACTACCACGCATTTGACCATTTACAAATATTGAAGATATGTTATCCACACTACCTACCCATCTATAAATAGAGTTTTCGATATCGCTAATAAATGTAGAATCATTTGTTAAGAAATCTAATCCTTTTATTAAAGATGATGTTGAGAATTCAAAATCAGAATTTGTACCTGCTTTACCATCTACTAAGAATGCGAAATTATTCGATATGTTAGTAGCCTTAACCAAACCTACGGTTGAGTTTTTATATTCTAAATAAACATCATCTTGACTAACACCACTTCTCCAAATAGATAAATCTACTGTACCGCCTTCAAATACACCCGCATCCCACAAAGAGCGTGAGAAAAGAGCGTTGGTTATTTCTATATCATCAGTAGTATCTAATGAAGAATAATAAGCATCTAATTGAGTGTTTATATTTTTAAGACCTTTTGCTTTCCAATATCCTTTTTCCCAACGAGAGTTATAGAACAATGACATAGGTTCATCGCTTTCTAATAAAGGATATCTATCTCTTGATGAATTAGCATAGAATAAACCATTTTTCCAATTGGAATAATGTATTAAACCTTTTCTAAATATTGAATTATTTTTACTTTCTTTTTCAGAAATTATTTTTTGTTCGTTATTATTTAAATCTAAAGAATCCCAATGAGAGAATTGTAAAACTCCGTTATCAAAATCCCCACGTTTCCAATAAACACTCATTATACCATCGTTATTAACTTGTTTTCTAACACGATTCTTTTCAATGTCATCTATTCTCTCTTTAGTACCGTCGTTGGTAGGGTCGTAATGATATCCCGTAAATGTTTCTCTGCCTAATATATCATTACTATATCCTTTAGAGAAATCACTTTTCTTAAATTTAAAATCTTCTGAGCGATTCCAAGTAAAATCATTATTTATTAAATTAGAATCTAAGTTTAATAAATCTCCGAAAATAACATTTAATTTATCATTGTTATCATTCATAACACTACCACCATACCATATACTATTAATCATTTTACCGCTATAAAATACGGATGATGTTGAGTTATATTCTTGACCTATTAAATCTTCGTATACATAACCTCTTGAAGATTGTTTACAATCTACTGAATGCCAATAACCGTTAGCAAATATACCACCGTCAAATTCTCCTCTTAACCATAAACCACCTAACCATATAGATTTAACATTTGGTAGAGTTAATATTTGGTTATTTTTTACTTTATAAAGTTTACTATCATTGCTTTGCCAAGTATATTTATAATAAATAGGATTTTCGAATTCGTCTAATTCGCCTGTTTCTTTGGTATTTGAAATCCATTTACCACCGTGCCATATCGAATCATGATTTTTAATATCATATGGGTCGAAATCTTTAGTTTCAATATTTTCACCTATCATCTCAATGTTATAGATTTGATAGCTATCTGTTGTTGATGATTCGGGTTGATAAGATGTTACTGCGATATATACGAAATCGTTATCTGCTGAATTGAATGTGTGTTTAATAGTAGCATAAATATCTGTTTCTGCAACTAATCTGTAAATATTATTATCACCATCTTTTACATCGTAGAAATATTTAGTAGATTCTACTCTATAACCGATATTCACAACATTTCTAATAGGGTTATTACCAATAGCATTAATACCCACCCCTCTAATTGATGTTGGTGTTGATGTTGGTAATTTAACAATTGCTGTTACTGTGTATTCGGTGTTTCTTTTAACTAAAATTTTAGATTTTCCTTTGAATCCCGCATTAGAAATACTTGAGTTTAAACCGATATTTATACCGTTACCAAAAGAACTTGTTATCGGATTTAAAGTCGGATTGTTGATTTTATCTAAATTCCAATTGTTAAGAGTTCCTCCGAATGTACCGTTGTTGGCATCTTTAAATAAGTTTTCTATAGTAGTGGTAGTACTTTCATTTACTCTTGAATACCATTCACCTCCTTTAAATATAGACCAATCATTATTAGGTTCTAAAGAATCGTTTTTATAGTGATTTTCTAAATCTAAAGATAACCAATGACCTTTTTCCCAAGCTCCTCCGTCAAAAATACCTCTTAACCAAACTAAATTTCTTACGAAAGAATCATCATTTATACCTAAATGATATCCACCTAACCAATGTGCATAGTTTTCAAGTTTTTCACCACCTTGTAATCTACCGTTATGTTTAATACCATATTTCCAAACGAAGTTAGGAACGTCTATTAAACCATTTACGAAAATACCTGTATGCCATATATCAGAATTAAATTTACCATCATAAAAGAATGAATATCTCGATACTAATGTTTCGTTTTCATCGTTTGATAAATTATATTTGAATATATCAGAATTTAAAGTATATTGTTCATTTATATCGTAAGAGATGTTATTAAATTCTGAATTTATAAATGGTTTATAAGTTGGAAAATTTATCATATATTGTTTTTCAATACTCGAATCGACATCGTTATCGAAAATTAAACCATATTGATTTAAAGTAGAAGCATTGAATTGTTTAAATAATGATAAACCGTAATTAGATTTTAGATAATCATAGTCTTTGCTTGCGATGTATTCTGCGTATTGATTAGTGTTATCTATTATTTCGAATCTTGGAACAAATGTAATATACTCAGTATTAGAAGAAGAAACAACATTTGGATTATTTGATTGGAAACCAATTACAAAATCTTTAGTGTTTGGTTGTTTGTTAAAATTGATTAAATCATTATCGTTTATAGTAGCTAACATACCATCACTTCTTCTAAGTGCTAATATTTTTTGGTCATCAGAAACATCTAATCTTCTTATATAAAATAATATATTAGAATTTTTCTTATCTATTCTTATAGTGTAGAAAGAGAATAATTCGGGTAAATTATTATTATCATAATAATAATTAGTTATATTGTTTATATTTACATTTGCAAACTCTGTGGATTTACCATAAAATTCTATTATAAACTCATCTTCTCTATCAGCATATTTAACAAATCCGTCTTTATAACTTCTGATATCTAAAATGTTATGGAACATAATAGCATCGGTACTTCTTACTTGTTTATACTCTTTAGAGTTTTCATCGTCTGTATATTCAAAAAGAGGGTAATTTAAATTGTCTAATATTAAATCTTCAAAGAATAAATAACCATTATTAGAAACATTTAATTTAGCGATGCCGTTGTTATCAGATATTTTCTTACCGAAGAATTTAAACTCAGACATGTTAGATATTTCGATGGTTTTATTTATAGAAGATATGTCTTTGGTTAACAGATAGTTTATATTTAAAATATTATTTATATCAGAATCAATAACACTATCATCTGTTACTATAATTTTAAAGTCTGTTCCTTCTAACCAATTATTTTGTGGTAATGCTGTGGCTAAATAATTAGTGTTAATATCTATATTATTAATAGGTGTGGTATAATTGTTTTCACTTGAATAAATATAATTATCAAAAGTATTAGTACCATCAGGGTTAAAATATGGAACAGATACTAAATTTCTATCGCCTGATTTAATTAAATTGTTAGATGTTGCGATATCGGTATCATTAAATAAATCGGTGTTTTCATTAGATAATATTCTATAAATAGCATATTCGTCTTTGAATTTATTTCTTTCCCAAATATTTATATTTTTAATGAATCCTTTTACACCATCTACATTTTCTATATCGATTGGGTCTTGTATAAAATTATATTTACCTAATATTAATTTAGTGTTAGATGTATATTTAAACACGTTTCTATTATTTAAAACATAATCGCCTATTTTTTTACCATTAATGTATATTTCAGTATCTGTTAAAATTAAATTGAACCAATTATAGAATGGTTTATAGTTTTCAATATCGTCGAAAATTATATCTTTGGTATAATCTACTTGGAAAGGTATAAATGGATATATAAATCTATCTGAGAATGTATCATTACTCAAAGTTTCTTTTTCTCTAATAATAAAATAGAAAAACGTTTTATTAACTTTCTTTAAAATTAATTCTAAATAATATTTTATTATAGTATTATTAGGTAGTTCTCTACTTTCTTCTATAGTTAGTAATTTATATTCATCTTTTGTAGATGTATATTCTTCGGGGAAGAAATCTAATTCTAAGAAAACGTTTTTACCATTATAAGTAAAGTCTGTATTATTATCATCTTGTAGAACTATTTTATTATCCCCTTTTAAAACGAAATAACTTTCTTCTTCGGGAGCATAACTACCCGAATCAAGAGTTTTTATTTGGTCAGCGTTCCAATATGCTGATATTTGAGGAATATATTTATTTACAAATTTGTTTAATCTATTATTTGTGAATAATATAGTTTCATCTATTTTAACATTCCAAATTTTTATTTCATCCATTTTACCGCTAAATGTATAAGAAGAAATTGTTTTATCTGCTTCTAAATTTAGCATTTTACCAATAAAACAAACATCATAATTTGATATGTCTATATTATTTGATAATGAACCTGTGTTTATTATTGTATCATATAGATATGTTAAGGTGTTTAAACTTTTTAAAGCATAATCAATATTTGAATCGAAACTAATTAATAGATGATACCACTTATTTTGTGTAAGTGATGGGCTTAGAATAATTTCTTGTTCTATTAAATCGATATTTCTATATTTTAAATATAAATTATTATTCTTAACATATAATTTTATGCCGCTCAATCCCGAAGAAGAATCTTGGAATGATAATAAAGGTTGTGTATTAAGAGGGTTATCATAATTGAATAATAAATCGATTGAGAATATTTTATTATCTGATATATTAATATAATCTATTATATTGATATTATTATTTCCATCAAAATATAAAACGTTGTTAGTGCCATTACTTAATGAATTATCAAGATTCCAATCCATAGTATTATATGTATTGAAGTCATCATTAATTTTAATATTAGAATTAAAATCATTTATTAAATAATTTTTATCAAAGACATCGCTTCTATATCTTGTTATGTTTACACTGTATCTGTCTTGAGGAATATTGTCTATGGATTCGAAAATAAGCATTTTTTCGCCCGATGTAGATGCTTCTACGACACCGTAGTATCCACCATAACTTTCATATATTTTTCCATCTTTAAATACTGAATTAAATTTTAAATAAATATAATCACCTACTTCGACTGAAGCACCTCCTAAATTTACTTGTTCATCATTTACTAATTTAGTAGTTTCCGATAAAGTTATGTTTATTAAGTAAGAATTATCTAATGTTATACTTTCTACCCACACATTTCCATTCCACGCTCTATTTTCTTCAGAGCCAAACCATTTACCATTAAAATTACCATTTCTAAAATTACCCGCATTCCAAATGGTGTTGAAATCTCCGTAGAAATCTCCACCATTGAAAGCAGCGGGTGAAGCCCAACCATAGTAGAATTCTTTAGTTTCGTTTGATAATTTACTTACAATTTCTATAGATTCTATAATAGCTTCTATTTTGTTAGACGAAGGGTTGCTTCCTAATATTTCTATAGCGATTTCTACTGTTTTATCTTCAAAATCATAATATGAGAAAGGAATTGTTGCTGAATTGAATCCGAAATTATTTATAAAATTATTATTAGGATTATATAAAACACCATCAAAATAAATATTGAACGTTGCGTTTGAATTTGGAACATTAGTAACTCGATATTTCAATTCGAAATCGTATTGAACAAATGCTTTGAAATCGTATTTTTGATATAATTTTTTATAATTAGGTGTTGTATTTGTAGTAGAAACAAAAGTAGCTTTCAATCCGTTAGTTCCGTTTGAAGCAGTTTCGTATTTTAAACCCGATTCGTTGCTTTTGTAATACCATCCTAAAAGAGTTTCGTCTATAAATAAAGAATCAGAGAAAGTGTTATTTAACAATTGTTTAGAATCTGATAAAGAACATTTAACATTATCTCCAAATAATTGTTTCAATAACATTGTTTGTTTAGATATTTGTAATTTATCTATGCTAAAATTAGTACCATTGATTTCATAATCATTGTAATATAAGAATGGGTTTTCAATTTTTATTAAATTGTTTTTAACTTCTTCTATTCTAAACACCCTTGAGCGTGTAGCACCTATTAATTGTGATTTATCTCCTGTAAATCCTCTTAAAGTGATATAACGATATTTATCGACATTAAATACTATGTTGTCAAACTCAATCCATAAATATTCATTTCCTTCAAAAGCAACGTTTTTAATTTTAACATTATCACCATCGAATGTGAATAAGTTATTTTCATCGCCTATTTGAGAAGTGTTATTTGAGAATCCTTTATCATCAATGTTCAACCAAGAAGATGTTCTTACATTTGAAAACAATTTACCCGATAAGAATATTGAATTGTCTACATAAACATCTTTTCTTAAAGTTGGTGTTTGTATCTGTGAGTTTTCGACCATTATATCATGTGCTATAACATTTTCTTGATTAGATATATCTATTGATATAGATGAATTGTCGTCTATATTAGAAGATATTACATCAGATATGAATAAGTTTTCAATAGGTGAATTGAATGTTGCATTGAATTTTTTATCGGTTTTATTTAAAGTTGTATTAAACACTTGTAAATAATTTGGTATTTGAATATAGCCTTTATATGTACCTGATTTTATAATTTCGACAGCGGGTTTTAAATATATTTTTTCTATGAAAGCATAATTATCAGAATCATTTATAAATGGTGATGCTAATTCTATGCTCATATCGCTATAAGCTTTACCTTTTTTAATATAAGTGTTGCTTGAATATATTTTAACAAATTTATTGAAAATTATTTTAGGTTTTGTTGTAGGAAAATATTTTCCTTGAGAATCAAATTTATTAAAATCTGAATTTATAGTAACATAAATATTTTCATCTTTTTTGAAAACATTTACGATTTTATATGAGCCGAATAATTCTTCGGCATATTCAAATGCTTCTAATAAAATTTCTCTGTTTTGTAAAAATTTAACTATAACATTATTGTATGTAGAATCTATTAGTTTAGGATTTTTTATCACTAAAGTAATTTCATTTTTACCATCAATTTTTAATTTAGAATTCCATATTTCATCTATAACAAAATCTAATTTATTAAATAAGTTTGGAATAGTTACCCACGAACCTTTACCTATTAAAGAGATAGGATAGTTTTTATAATCATCTCCTTCTAAATAAAGACCTTCTAAAGTGAAATTTAATTTATTATCTTTCCAATTCATTTTAGAAATATCGTAACGATATTTAGCATCTACGTTTCCGCTTTGTATATCGATATTATTACTATCACTCATAAAATGACCTTGTAATAAGTTAGAACTATATGCAGAATTGTTTCTAAACACACCACCTAAGAAAAATCCATCATAGAAATCTCCTTCAAATACACCGTTTATGAAAACAGAATATTTTTCTAAAATATTATTATTAAAATATGTAGGCTCATCCCAAGTTCCTAAAAACACATTGTTGTTCCATCTCGAAGATACGAAATGTGCTGTTTTTGGAGTTCCTAAATTATTGAAAGATACGTTTTGATTTAATATAGTGTTATATAAAACTCTACTTGTTAAATATGGAGATAATGTATTTATAATTTGCTCATCACTACTCACCTTATATCCTTTTGTAATTTCTTCAAAACGATACTCGTTATCTAATGGTTTTAAACCATCTAAGAATAATTGTTTTAAACCAATATTAGATTCTACTCTTTTAAGTTCTATCTGTTTATTAATTGTAGGTTGTACAGGTGAAACAAAAGATATTTGAGGAGTGAACGCTGAATCGAAAATATGATTTAAATCGTAGCGATTTATTTCCCAAATACCCGTAGAAGTATTGGTTAATTCTAAAATATATGGTGTGAATTTAACACTATCGAAACTATTTGTTTGTTTTATAACTATATTAATACCTGAGCTTTCATATACTCTGAAATCTGTTATACCCGTGTTATAAGGTATAGAAGTTATTCTCGAACTGTTTATAGTTGATGTTATTTGAATATTATAATTTTTCAAATTATCTAAATCCATAAAAGATGAAGAGTTTGTGAACACCGCCCATATTTCATCATCGTTTAATATTATAGTATCACCGCCTATAGTTATAGAAGTAACACCTGTAGAAGATGAGTTCAATGAACCTGTTCCTGTGTGTGGGTCGGGTGTTATAGTTACATTTGTAACGTTTTCCGCATTTTTATGGAATGAAGGTATTTGTATTTTCAATATTAAATCGTTATATTGATTTGCTACCAATGGTTTAACGATATTATTATTTGTTAATTTCAAAAAGTCTCCTGTTGTTAATGTATCTCCGAAATATAAAACAATATAGTCACTATTTTGTGTTTCATCGCTATAAACTTTTGGTGCTAATGCTGATTCGAATAATATATATAAATTGCCCGTGGGTGCAGGGTAAGCTACGTTTGAAATTAATCCTGTGTTATCAATTGGTGCGGGGTCACCATTATTATCATTAGCATATAACCAACTAATATCATTTTTATTGAAATTGTTATTTGCTTCTAATATAAAAGCATCATAATAATTTTCGGGTGTTGTTAAATTATAATATTGGAATAATACTAATAACTTTCCTTTATAATGTGTTAAATCAGAAGGTTTTAATGTATAGTCATTAATATTAGATGGGGTTTTAATAGAATTTCTATATAATGGTGTTGGGTTATTTATAAGAATTACGCTATTATTTGAAAAGTCGTACTTATAAATTTTATTAATACCCGATTCGTTAAATAATGCGTAACAAACATTATCATTAATTGCAACCATTTTGATAAAAGTTCCTGTAGAAATATTATCTAATTGTGTAGATATTTTAACAGATTTAGAATTTCTATTTTGTTTTATTATACCTTTAGGATTTGATACGGGTTCATTATATAAAAATATATTAGTTATATTTGGGATATATGGAACAAGTGAGAAATCTTTTAATTTAACAAAGTTTTCATTTCTTAATGATATATCTAACGTTACTTCATCTACCTCGTGTATGGTTTTATCGTAATATAATAAAGATGAATTGGTTTCATTTTCGCTTATAATAGATATTATGTTGTTAGAAGGTATATCTATTATATCTGCTATATCGAATCCTGAATTATATTCTATATAAAATAAATTATTGTTTTGTAATAGATATAATAAAGATTGTGTATTATCGTTATATAAAACAATATCATCATAAACATTTGTTGATGTAATAGTGTTCCAAGAAACACCATCATAAAATTTAATATCATCGTTACTATCAATAATAGTAAATACTATATTAGAACTTATTTCATTTACGCTTAATTTTTTAATAGTAGATGCATATGTTAAAACGTTAGTGATACCTAAATTTGATACTTCGAAATATTTTATATCATTACCTATGGTGTAATATACTCTATCGTAAGAGCCTCTTCCTAAATAACATAAATCTGTTATATTACCGCTTATATTTGGTACTATATCATAATTATTACTAACATTTCCTTTATAATATCTTATACAATTACCATCTATAAAAAACACATAACCATTTTTAGATTTAACTAAAGATTTAGGATTTTTTAATAAGAAGTCTTGATTAGTATAAATTCCCGATGTTGAATTTTGTTGAAATCTACCGATATTGAAGTCGAAACTGCTATTATTTGCTTCTAAAACATATGAAGATGTAGAATTTTCAAACATTAATCTTGAGTTACTTAAACCAATAACATCATTTGATATTATGGTGAAGCTTTCTAATAAGTTATCTTCTTCTTTAACATCACTAACAACATATTTAGATTCTATTAATGAAAATTCAGAACCGAAATTTACTATTATTTTATCGATTGGATTTAAATAAATTTCTTTTATACTACTTGCTGAATAGAATAGATTATCTCCAAAATTAGACCATCTGAATTTATTTGGAATAGATATATTTTTATCAGAAACGGTTTTTATTATACCTGTTGCCGTAGCAAAAAATATAGAATATGAGTTTAGTGCGGGTAAGCTATTATCCACATTTTCTTCAAACTTTATTAAAACGTCGTTGATATAAGGAACGTTGTTATAAATATTATATGTTAAATATGTAGTATTATTCATTCTTATTTCTAAAACTTCAACATTGTTATCAGAAGAAATAGATATGACACCTATCTGTGAACTACCCGTTTTAGTTAAGTCTAAATTTGCTTTAATTGTTAAATCTGAATAATCATTAATTAATGATATTGTAGATGAGTAGTAGTTTAATAATGTGATATTCGAATTAGTAAGTGTTTGATTCAGTTCTACTATTTTTATTTTTGAAGTAGTTGTAGTATCTTGTACTAACATAAATAATCTATCAGTATATACTATGTCATAAATAACACCTATTCCATCAAAGTTGAATATTGTGGAGTTGTTAACATCATTTTTACCACGTTCAGTTTTTCTTATAGAATAAACGTTGTTTTGGTTTTTTTGTATAGAATATACGATAGAATTTGATTCTCCTTGAGTCATTTTAATAATTTCATATCTATTAGCAGAATCATTTAAAGAATCTACATCAATATTATTATCGTATTGATTAGGTAATGTTTCGTCTACAAATATTAATCTATCTGTTATATCATCATATAACCAATAATTATATCCTAATCCTGAACTACTATTAGATGAAGAAGATTCTAATAATCTAATTTGTGATAAGAAATTACCAAAACCTGTAGTATTTTTAAATAAATCAGATGAAGATAAAATTAAAGGAGTTCCTATGTGTGAAATAGAAGATAATAATTTTTCATAGTTTTGACTCATTTTACTTCTGTATATAGGATATTCTAATGCGTTGTCGTTCAATAATAAAACGATATTTGTTTCGCCGTTAAAGAAATCGTTATATGAGAATTTGAAAATTTCGTTATTTTTTTCAGCATCTGCGACAACAATATAAAGTTCTATAGTGTTTCCATTATATTTACTTGTGAATGTTGTTATTGAATTTGAAATATTATTTTCTATACCGCTTATAATAATAGGTGAAGTGATTCTAACGCTATAATTATCGTTAGATAATACATAATCTAATATTAAATGTGATATTGTATTATTGTTTAAAACGAATAAATCGATTGAATTTGAATTCAATCTTCTTAAAGGGTATATAGATGCGGCATTTGTTACAAAAGGTGTTAAATCTATAGACTTTAATATATTTGTTTTTGTAGATGTGTATAATAAACGGTTTTGTGAAGTTAAACATAAAACAGTCTCATTCACACTACCTTTAACTAACGTTTTTAAATCTGTGATATTTTCATCGATGTTTAACGATGTTTCATAGTCAAATATTTCATTAGCGTCGTTATTACTATCTAATGATATTCTTCTTAAAATATCTGAGTTATTTTTAGAATCGATTAGGTATACGTAATCGATGTTATCGCTATCTGAAAATTTAGTAGCAGAACTAATAAATTTAATAGATGTGAAATTGAATTTATCTTCTTCTAAATAAATTTTACCATAAACCTTAACTTTTCTTGTATCGGTGTCGATATTTAAAATTCTATTATTAGATGAATCTACAATCCAATATTTATTTTCATCTATTTGTGTATAATCCGATAATTTATCAACTGCTAAAATAGGTTTTAAAGATGCGAATTCATCTTTTAGATATAAAGGATTGTTGCCCGAAGTTGAATATTGTATTTTTACTTTAGTTGCATATATATCTCTATTAACTATATCAAACATTTGACCATTTAAAGGGTTTGGAAATCTATCTAAATCTTTAAATATTACGTTATAATCTTTTTGGAAATAAGAAGGTTGGTCTAATTGTACCCATCCGTCGCCATCTACGTAAATAAGAGATGGTGCTGATAAATCTATGTAACGATTATCATCAATTTTCTTACCACTTCTATTAGAAGTGATATCGTTTCTATAAATAGCTAATCCGTTGGTATATTGACCACCGTTGAAAGTTATATTTTCTATACCACCATTAATAATTTTACCATTATTAAATTCTGATTTCAACATCAAACCTCTTCTCCACTCAACATTATTTATAGTACCTTCTACGAAAACGGTATCTCCGTTATTCCAAGTTGTTTCTGAGTTATTGTCGTTATTATCGAATAGATTAGATACAATACCCGAATTAATAGTACCGTTTTCCCAAACACCTGATAAAAATGTTGAGTTGTTAAATACGCCATTTTTCCAATACCCTGATTGGAAAATTGCTTGTATTTCTGTATTGTTTAAATCGAAGTATAGTTTTGAATCAAAAACGCCGTTTCTAAATATACCTCCATTCCAAGCACCTGATTTAAACAATCCATTAACCCAAATAGATTCGGTTAATTCTGATTTTTCGTTATAAGTTAATTTTTTTCTTATATCTAAAAGTTTAAAATTATCTTTAATGGTTAATTCTTTATCGGTTTCAATTTTTTCAAAATTTTTAAAACCAACTAAAACTTCATTATTTATTTTATCAATATTTAAAATAGTTAATGTTTGATTAAGTGGTTCAATATATGTTAAAATTTTAGAACCATTAGTCCCTCTGTCATCGACAGAAATATTTGGTATATTATCAGTACCGTCTATGATACCGACTTCGATTTCTCTTACTAATTCTATATTAGAAACTTCTACACGTTCACCTAAATATAGACCTGTTATATTGTTTAATTTTAATGTAAATTCTTTAGTAACAACACCGCTTGTGGATGATGTATAAAAAATATCTATAATTTCTTTATTATCTACTTTTCTTAAACCCGATTCCCAAATACCATCATTCCACACACCTTTTTTAAAGTATGATTGTGATATTTTTGCATATTGTAAAGATACATCTTCTTTGAATAAATCAACAGCACCTTTTAATTCTAATCTAATTTGTAAAGAATTTTTTAAATCATCATTTATTATGATATTTGTTAATTCGAATTCGCTAAAGTTAATAGGATTTTCTGTTGGTTGGTCGGTAAAGTTTTGGAAATATCTACTACCTATTGATTTTTTAATATATGATATAAAAACATTTTCACCTATTTTTAATAAATGTTTATAGGTGTCGGGTATATCGATATAAAATATATTAGAATCTTTTGTATTATCTATATTGTTTATGATATAATTTTTAATAGGTATAATATTATCACCTTTCCAATTTCCATCGATAAGTGTACCGTTATCCCATCTAACATTTTCTAAAAATGATTCATCTTTTCTACCATTGAAAATACCATCCCACCAATTAAGTTGTGAATATTTAGATATGAATCTACCTTTTCTAAATTCTCCACCCCAAACATCGCCACCTTGCATATAAGAATTTGTTATAGTTCCACCGAAAATATCGGGGTGTAATATAGTTGCTTTATCTATAATATTTCTAATAGAATTTGATGTGTTTTCATCATCTTTCACATAGATTTCTAAATGAAATTTACCTATTTCGTTGAATATTATTTGGTCTATTTCATAATATTTTAAAGTCGAATCATTTACATCACTAACAACATCGGTTGTGGTGCTGTCTAAAGTTTTTATTGTTTGTTTATCTTTTAATATTACTTTTTTATTAGATACATCTATTTTATCAATATCAAATATTTTATTATTTTTTTCGGATAAAACTCTTATTTGGAAATTAAATTTAAAATTAGATTCTAAAGATTTCCATAATTGGTAAGGTATATAATCGTTAAAAATTAAAGAAGAAGTTCCATCGATATAAGTAAATTCTATATCATGTTCGTTCTCATATATTTTGCCGATGTTACCCGAAACAATCATACCATAACCATATCCCGAATTATTATTCGAAAATTTTTGAATATTAAATTTTGATTCATCTAAAATATTAAAAGGACTATTTAGTTCATTTAATGTTTGGATTTTACCTTCTTTATTAGAATCGAATTTATTTTCCCATTTACCCCATTGGTATTCACCTCCTAAAAAAACTCCGTTTTTAAAAGATGCGGGATTGTTAGAATCGAATTTATTATTAAATTTCAATTTATTATTTTTTGCAGGAGTTGTTAAAGAAGAATAGTCATAGCTATATTTTTCGTTATTTTTTTCTTCTAACATTTTTACAAATTTATCTCTTTCATAAATGTTATTTGAAGTATCACCTTTGATATTATATTCACCCATGATACCATCTGAGAAAGTACCACCATTAAACTCACCTCTTTTAAAATAAGATTTTGAAATATACGCTTCTCTTAATTGGTTAGGTTCTAATAATAACTCTTCTTCTGTTTTATATACGGGTTTAGGATTAAAAACACTTGTATTTATTCCCGATAAATTGTATTTAGATAAACGATATTGAATATTTAATGTAATAGCGTTTGAGTTATCTGTATTATCAATTGCTAATACCGTGTACCCCGTAGCATACTCGTTGAATGGGTCGAAATTAGGACTATCTTTATCAGTAAATCCGATGTTTTCGTAATTTCCACCTATGATGAAAACTTTATCGCCAATTTTAAAATCTGAATTTAATTCGCTAAAAAATGTTAAATATTCTCCTTGCGGTTGTAAGTAATTTATAAGTTTAACCCCGTTAGACATATCGTATTAATGGTTTTTTGTTTATATATTAAAAAAAAGAGGGTTTCGTTGAGTAAATAACGGTTTTTTATTGATAAAATTGAAAATAAATATTATTAAAAAGTATAAAAACATTTTGTTTTTTATATATAAAAATAAAAAAATATATGAAGTTTTTAAATAATTGGAATAAGTATAAAATGTTAAAAGAAGCTGCTCAAGGAAGCGGTACGGGAAAGGTTTCATATTTATATGGATATGTTTTGAGTGTGGGTGAAAAAGAATTATCTATTGATGAATTTTTAGCTGAAGCTAAACGTGTTATAAATCAAGGTACTGTTAAAGAAGGTAGTAAAATTTTAACTAAACAAGAAGATGGAATCAAAATAAATATTGAAAGAACATCTAAAGGTAAACAACATATTAAAATGGATTTCACCAATACTGTAAATGGGTTTGGTTGGGATGGTAAATTTAATGGTAAAGTAGTTTTTGATGATATTGATACTAACGGTAATTATACTTTTGTAGTTAATGCTCCTGATATGTTAGGTAATATTCCTTTTGCAGGTTGTTTAGTGTATGATTATTCTTCTGTTGATAATCCTTCAGTGCCATCAAATTTAGTAATGTCGAGTATTCAAAAAGGTTCTTTTAGAAAACAAACATTTGAACCTAATAAAAATAATGTTGTTAAATTTGAAGC
>JACCDZ011333963.1_pt1 | contig 19857 bp, 20 predicted proteins | sample 7449551 | NCBI WGS metagenome assembly JACCDZ01 (sample SAMN15323452, study PRJNA562643) | freshwater metagenome | isolation source: river surface water | place: USA:Blue River Watershed | collected 2017-08-18
GGTCGGCGCACGGCCCCAGTTTGTGAAATTGAAGCCCTTAGTGGAGGCCATTTCGCGAGCTGGAGGCCGCAATTGGGTGGCGCACACGGGGCAGCACTACGACGCGGCGATGAACGATTCGTTTTGGGCTGAATTGGGGTTTCGCCCTGACTACCAAGGCGCATGGGTTGAGCGGACCGCGGATGCCGCCGCACTCACCTTGGCCCTAGGCCGTGCGGCGGTGGATGCGGTCGTGGTGTACGGCGATACCGATTCCACCGTGCTTGGAGCGAAAGCGGCCTTGGAACTCGGGTTGCCTTGCGCTCATGCCGAAGCAGGATTGCGCAGCTTCAACGCGCTTATGCCTGAGGAGCACAACCGGCTCTGGGTGGACCAGCACGCGCATTGGTTGTGGGCGCCCACGGCTTCGGCCCGGGAACAGCTCGAGCGCGAAGGGCTTGACCGCGGCGCTCCGTGGACGGTCGTCACCGGCGATTTGATGCGGGACGCGTTCCCTTCCGCGCCCAACGCGACGACCCGACCGGGCCGAATCTTGGTCACGGTCCACCGCAACACCAACGTCGATGTTCCCGAACGGCTGCGCCGAATTGAGGCAGCCATGGATGCCTTGGCCGAAGACTTCGAGGTGGTTTGGCCCCGGCATCCGCGGCACCGCGCGGCCGGCAGCAGGTCGGTGCGCGTGCCCGACTGTCCGCCTCTAAGCCGCGAGGACCTGGTGAACGCACTGTTCGCGGCCTAATGGGTGGTGACGGATTCGGGCGGGCTGCAAAAAGAGGCCTTTTTTGCGGGGAAGCGCTGCGTGGTACTGCGCGGCGAAACCGAATGGACGGAATTGGTCGAACACGGCTGGGCGGCACTGGTTGATCCGGATACTCCTGATTTGGCCGGAAGCGTGAAGCACCTCTTCGCGCAATGGCAGGCTCAACCCCTTTTAGCGCCGCCCCAGTTGTACGGCGACGGGCACGCTGCAGAAAAAATGGTCCAATCTCTGGCGCAGGGCCTGGCCGAACGCATCCTATGAATTCAATCGTCTTTCGGCACCTCAACCCCGGTCCGGCGCACCGGCGCGCGGCGCAGCTGCTGAGCGCGGCCTGGGGAGTTCGCGTGTCGTTCGGTGCCGAGCCTGAGGCTCAGACGTGGAGCGACTCGGGATGGCTCGACGCTCCGGAACGCGTAGAGCCCCCCTTCGAGGACGCTTTGGCCTGGATCGTTTGGAGGACCGACTACTGGGAGCACACGCTGGAACTCGACGCGCACGGCCGCCCAATGGGCCGTACGGCTTCGCGCGACCTGATGCGGCCTGAGGCAGAGCTGCGTGCGAGAGCCCTTGCCAACGACTTCGGGGTGGCGTTGCCGGTCCAAGGGCAACCTAATCCGGTCCTCGTGGTGGACATCGACCACCTTTATGCGTACCGGGGGCGCGGTTGGCGGTCCTTTGTCGGCGGCGGCCTTCGGGACCTGCTGCGGGGCGACTGGAGGGCCGTTTCGGAACGAGCATTTGGTCCGGATCCGTTTTACAGCAGCGCATTTTGGGCCGATTGGTCTGCGCGCCACCCGGAATGTGCGCTTCAGTTTTTTGCTCTGCTCGCCTCGGAGCAGGGCACCTACGACCGGGGGGTCCGCCCAGACTCCGACGCGGTCCACACCGCCCTCAAGCAGTTGGGCTTGCGGTTTGACCTTGGGGCCCATCTGTCCTACGGGAGCCACGACCGCCAAGGGGGCTTTCGCAAGGAAGTGAGGTACCTGGATTCCATATTGGGGGTTCCCACGCTTCGCCAGCGCTTCCACTTCTTGCGCCATGCCGGCTCTCCGCAGAGCGTTCAAGCCCTGACGGAATTGGGTCTTGCCGAAGACTGGTCCAATGAATTTGCCGACGCCCCGGGATTCCGGTCTGGCTGGGCCAACCCATTCCCGGCCAACGACCAGCTATGGATGGTGCCGGTTGCGGTGATGGACCAAAACCTCATTCACTTGGCTCCCCGAGAAGTGGCCGAAACGCTTCATGCGCTGGAGCGCGGGGCATGGTCGGTGGGTTCGCCGCTTCGGTTGGGGACGCATTGGCGGATTTTTGGTCCTCGTCCCTCGGCAGAGCGCCATGCAAAGGATTTTACCCCGTGGCGCGAGGGCCTCGAATTATGGCTTAACCAACGGCACGCATGAACGCATTTAACCTGACGTCAGATCCCGACGAAGCCAAGTGGGCAGAGGCGTACCGCCTCCGTCCAGAACCATTTCCCTACGACCGAATCGAGTACCTCGATTCGCTGGGCGTGACGTGGTGCGCGGTCGAAGGGGATTCGCTGATCTTGCCTTTTGCGGTGGGCCGCAGCAAGCTGGGATTTACCCAAGCCTTTTGCCCTTTGGGGGCCCAGCGACTGGGGCCTTTGGGCGCGTCGGCCACGGAGGCAGAATCCGTTCGGGCAGCCCTCGACGCGCTGCCCAACTACCTGCGGTTGCGGCTGCGCTTGTCGCGCCCGACGTCCTGGCCTGAGGACCGTTCGTGGCACTGGCGCCGCGGTGGCTGGGAACGCTGGCAATCCCTGCCCAATTACGAACTGCAGCTCGGCGGGAGCTACGAGCAACTCTATCGGGGTTTTTCGAGCCAGACGCGCAAAAACCTCAAGTCGGCCCTAGATAACCAGCTCTGGGAATACAGCAATCCCGAAGAGCTTTGGAGCTATTTTGCCCAAAATCAAGGTAAAAAGTACCGCGTACCGGCGGGGTACGAACAAGCCATGAAGTCGGCGATGTACCACCTGCTTCACCAAGGCCGAGGGGCGGTGTGGGCGGCAATGGGCCCCGGAAACCAGTGGCTGGCGGGTATGTTTGTGGCTTTTTCGGGCAACCGAGCGGTGTTGCTGTTCAGTGCGGTCACCGAAGAGGGCCGGGATCGGCATTCGATGACTTGGCTGGTCAACGAGTTTTTGACGATGGCGGTGGGACGCTGGTCGGTCGTCGACTTTGAAGGCAGCAGTGCCCCCGGATTGGCCCGGTTTTATCAAGGTTTTGGTGCTGAAAACGTTCCGTACCTTAGCTGGGAACGCTGGAACCTTCCATGGCCATCACGCTAATCCAACTGCAGTATTTTGACGCCCTCGCTACGCACCGCCACTTCGGTCGTGCCGCCAAGGCCTGCGGAGTAGCTCAACCCACGCTCTCGGCGCAAATTCAAAAACTGGAGGAGGAACTTCAGGGCAGCCTCGTCGATCGGCGAAGCCAGCCCGTTCAGTTGACGCAGTTGGGCGTGCAGCTGCTGCCGTATGCCCAGCGGACGCTTCGCGCGGCACAGAGCATCACCGAGGTAAGCCAGACCTTTCACAAGCCCCTTGAGGGAGCGCTGCGGGTGGGCGTGATTCCCACTATTGCGCCCTACCTCATTCCGCGCTTTGCCCCCGAACTCCTTCAGCGCTTTCCCCGACTGCGGTTGGAGCTCGAAGAGGCCACTACGGAGCAGCTCGTCGAAAAGCTCGAGGCCGACCGGCTGGATGCCGCCATTCTTGCGGTTCCCTTGGCGGCTTCGCATTTTGTGCAGGAGCCCCTTTACCGTGAACCCTTCTTGGCCTACTTGCCCGAGGGCCACGCCAAATCGCGGGATTTGTTTTTAACCGCCTCAGAACTCAAGTCGGAGTCCATTTTGCTCTTGCCCGAAGGCCATTGCTTTCGGGATCAGGTGGTCCAGCTGTGCGGCGTCGAGCGGAACGCGGAACGGATTTCCCTCTCCGTGGGGCAGTTCGAAACCTTGGTGCGGTTGGCGGACGAGGGCTTGGGAATGACCCTGCTGCCCCAGTTGGCGGTCTCGGAGCTTTCAGCGGTCCGCCAAAAGCGAATGAAGCCCATTTCGGAGCCGCGCCCGGTGCGCCAGGTGGCGTTGCTCGCGTTGCCGGGCCACCGCCGATTGGGAATGGTCGAGGCGCTCGCGCGCATCATCCGGGCATCCGTTCCCGAAGTGCTCCGCGTGGAAAGTTCTGAGGATCACGTACTGTCTGCCGCCCGATGAAGTTCGTCCTCGCTACCCAAAATCCGCACAAAGTTGCCGAAATCCGCGCCGTACTTCCGCCGGACTGGGAGGTATTGCAGCCCTCCGACTTTGGACTGAGCGGAGAACTTCGCGAAGACGGCGCTACTCTGGAGGCAAACGCAACCCAAAAGGCCCTCTTTCTGTGGGAACAGACCGGCATTCCCAGTCTGGCGGACGACAGCGGACTCGAGGTCGACGCCCTTGGCGGGGCCCCAGGGGTGGACAGCGCCCACTTCGCGGGGCCGGAGCGGTCTGATTCCGCCAACCGCAGCAAGTTGCTGGACGCACTGAAGGATTCGGAAGACCGAAGGGCCCGATTTACCACCGTGCTCGCCTGGGCAACCGCCGACGCCGTCGCGTGCTACCGCGGAACGGTGGAGGGGACCATTGGCGAGTGCGAACGCGGCAGCCAGGGTTTTGGGTACGACGCGCTGTTTGTTCCGCGGGAAGGGGACGGCCGAAGTTTTGCCGAAATGTCTGCGGCAGAAAAAACCGCCTTGAGCCATCGGAGCCGGGCCCTGGCAGCCTGGCGCGCTAAGCGGTGAAAAAGCTGAAGTGCACGCTTCCGTAGCGGCGCAGCTGTTCAAACTGCGGGTGGTTCGAAAGGTCCGTTTCTGCGCCGTGCTCCACGACGAGGGTACCCTCGGGGGCCAGTCGAGCCCACGCGGCGTCCACAAGGGCCGCGTACTCGGCAAAGTCGTAGGGCGGATCGGCGAGAATGAGGTCCCATTTTGCGGGATTGCGCTGCAAAAAGCGCAGGGCATCTTCGCTGATGGCGCGAATGGGGAAGGACAGTTGTTCCGAAGTTTTGTGGATGAATCGCGTGCAGTCCCTAAAGCTGTCCACCGAACTCACGTCGGGGCATCCTCGGCTCGCCAGCTCGTAGCTCAGGTTGCCGGTTCCCGCAAATAGGTCCAGGGCGCGAATTTCGTCCCATTGAAGGCGGTTTTCGAGGATGTTGAATAAACCCTCCTTGGCCATGTCGGTGGTCGGACGCACGGGCAAACTGGACGGTGCCCGCAGGATTTTTCCTCGGTGGGAGCCTCGAATGATGCGCATCAGTCCCGGCGTAGAATTCCCTCAAGGCTGCGAACGTGCCAGTGGGCGATGAAGTGCTGGGTCAGCTGGCGAATTGGTCGGTCGTCGAGGCCTTCCCAAAAAACGGGAACCGAACTTCCGCTCCAGTCGAGCTGTTCGAAGTAAAGGAGGATGAAGTAGGAGGCTTCCTCAGGCGTTTGGGTGCGGTAGACACCGTGCATTCGAATGCGGCTCCCGTCAAAGGCCGCGAGTTCCAGTCGACGGTCCCAATACTGCGCGCGGATCGTGCGGCCCTTGGGCTCGCTGCGAAGCCAGCGGCGCAAATTGAACAGGCTCAGGGGCTGCGCTCCGCCGGGCGCTGCGTCAAAGCGGTAGGCGAGGTCGTAGGAGTCGTCTACCGCGTTCCGAAACCACACCCCCCCACGGGGGTCCATAGGGCTCAGGGTAGCTTCGCTAACGTTTTTGGGAAGAAGCGCGCAAAAGGCTTCGTCGTGCCATTGGATGCCGCTCGCGGGCTCAGACCAGAGGGGGGAACTCAAGGGGCTATTTCCAGTTGCCGCTCAGGGTAGGCTCGGTTAACGAGCCTACGATGAGTTCGTTGGTTTTCAGGCGCTTGATGTAGTTGCGGTACTGCTCGAGCACGTCGCCAAATATGGCCTTGTTGCTGGCCTTGATTTCAAACACCGGAACCTTTACGCCGTTCTTTTCCACCTCAGCGGTTCCCATTTTGAACGTCGAATCTTGGCTGTACTTGATGGTCAACAAATCGTCGGCGTTGAAGTCCTCAGGGAACAAGTCTTCGCGTTGGTTGCGGAGTTTGGTCAGTGCCGAGGCGCTTCCGATCACGCGGTAGATGATGGTGTCCTTCAGCATGTCGGTCTGGTACACCTTGTTGTACTGCATGAAGGACGAGTCCTTGCGCTCCACAATGGTCACTTCGGCGTTCTTGATGAAGTCGACCAAAGTCGTAATTTCGGTGGCGTACATTCCGTACTCGTTTTTGAACGCAAGCTGCGCTTCGCGAAGCTGCTCGAGCTGCTCGATAACCGCGGCGTAGCGCTTATCGCGAATACCCTGAAATTCAATGGGTTCCATGATGATGCGGTAGATGCGGAAGGCGAAGAGGAGGGCTGCTACTCCAAGGACTACGCGCAGAATGAGGATGGTACGGGCGTTCATACGTTGAATTTGAGGCTCAAAAATAGAACAAAGTGAGCGGACCCTTGCGAACTCGGCGTTAACTTTTTTCGCAGGAGCTCGCCGCAGGAGCGACCTTTGCCTTGTGGCCCATCTTTTTTTTGATTTAGACCGCACGTTGTGGAACCACGAGCGCAACCATGCCTTGTTTTTTCAAGGGCTCCATTCCGAAATGGGGTGGCCGGGGGCGGCTGGCGATTGGGCGGCTACGTACCTGGCCACCAACGATCGGCTTTGGGACCACATTCAAGCCCACAACCTGGGCGTAGACTACGTTCGGGCGCGCCGCTTTCCGCTGCTCTTTCGCGAAATGGGGCTAAGTCTTTCGAGCGTGAGGGAGGCCGAGCGCCTCGCAGCCCTTTGCGAGGCGCGAATCAAGGAGCGCCTGCCCGACATGGGGGCCGGCTACGACGGAGTGCCTGAGGCCTGCGCCGCACTTCGGGCACGCGGGCATCGGCTTCACGTGATTACCAACGGCGTTGCGGGTCCGCAAGAGCGCAAAATCGCCGCCCTCGGACTGTCGGAGCACTTTGACGTGGTCATGACTTCAGATGCCGCCCAGAGCTACAAGCCCTCTGGGGAAATCTACCGTTCGGCCCTCGAGGCGGCCGGTGCCCGAGCCTCGGAGTCTTGGATGATCGGAGATTCGCTGCTGCGCGACATCTTGGGCGGGCAGCAGGCGGGCATGCGCACGGCATGGTTCCGCGCCGACGACGCGTTGCCGCCCGACGCCGAGGCGGTCCCTGATCTGGAATTTGGCGACTGGCATGCGTTTCCGGAACTCCTGGAGGCCGCGCTGCAGCGCGGCTAGAGCCCACTTGGGCGGTATCTTTGGGCCACTATGGTGGACGCACAACCCTACAAGCCCCAGCATCCGATCCGCATTGTTACCGCCGCCTCACTTTTTGACGGCCACGACGCGAGCATCAACATCATGCGACGCATTCTTCAGTCCTCGGGCGCTGAAGTCATTCACTTAGGCCACGACCGCAGCGCAGAGGAGGTGGTGGAGACCGCCATCCAAGAGGACGCCAACGCCATTGCCATGACGTCGTATCAGGGCGGGCACCTCGAGTACTTTAAGTTCATGTACGACCTGCTTCACGAGCGCGGAGCCGGCCACATTCGCATTTTTGGCGGCGGCGGCGGAACCATTCTTCCCAGCGAGATCGAGGAACTTCAGGGATACGGCATTTCGCGCATTTACCACCCCGACGACGGCCGCGCCATGGGCCTTCAGGGAATGATCAACGACCTGCTCCAGAAGTGCGACTTCGCCATCGGAAGTGAGGTTTCTGACGCCTTAGAGGGAGTTAAAAACCAGCGCCCGCGCTCGGTCGCCCGCATGATTTCAGCAGCCGAGAACGCGCCCGACGTGTACGAGACGATGCGTGCCGAAGTCGAGGCCCTCGCGGCCAAGAGCCACGCGCCGGTTTTGGGCATTACGGGCACGGGCGGAGCGGGCAAAAGCTCGATGGTCGACGAATTGGTGCGCCGGGTGCTCCGCCATTTTCCGGAGCTCAAGGTGGGCTTGGTGAGCGTGGATCCCTCGAAGCGCAAAACGGGCGGAGCCCTGCTGGGCGACCGAATCCGCATGAATGCGATCAACCACCCCAACGTGTACATGCGTTCGTTGGCCACGCGCCAGAGCAATTTGGCCTTGAGCAAGCACGTGAGCGACGCCCTCAACGTCCTCAAGGCGGCCAAGTACGACTTGATCGTCCTCGAGACCAGCGGCATCGGGCAGTCCGACACCGAAATTTTGGATCACAGCGACGTTTCGCTCTACGTGATGACTCCCGAGTACGGGGCCGCTACGCAGCTCGAGAAAATCGACATGCTCGACTTTGCCGACCTGATTGCGCTGAATAAATTCGACAAGCGCGGCGCCCTCGACGCCCTGCGCGACGTCAAGAAGCAGTACCAACGCAACCACCAGCGCTGGGACGACCCCATTGACGACATGCCGGTGTTTGGGACGATGGCAAGCCAGTTCAACGATCCCGGAACCAACCGCCTGTTTGCGGCCATTGTCGACGCCTTGAGGGCCAAAACGGGCAGCGCCCAGTGGCAGTTGGCCCCAGAGGTGGCGAAGGAGCCGGGGGAAAAAATGTTCGTGATTCCGCCGCACCGCACGCGCTACCTGAGCGAGATTTCAGAGGGCATTCGCGCCTACAACGCGTGGGTGGACCATCAGGCCGAGGTAGCGGATGCGCTCTACAGTCTACAAACTGCGGAGCGGGAACTCCGCGCGTCGAAACTCGACGACCGCGACCGTCTGGCCAAAGGGATTCAGGAGGCATTCGAGTGGCGCAAGCGCGACTTGGATCCGCACAATTGGGCACTCATTGAAGGCTGGGACGCACTTCGCCAGCGCTACAAGGCCGACGAGTACGTCTACCAAGTGCGCGGTAACGACATCAAGGTTCCGACGCACACCAAGTCGCTTTCGAATCAGGACATTCCCAAGGTGGTAACTCCGTCCTACCGCAGCTGGGGCGACATCTTGCGCTGGCAGCTGCAAGAAAACGTTCCGGGCCAGTTCCCGTACACGTCGGGTTTGTATCCGTTCAAGCGCCAGGGCGAGGACCCGACGCGCATGTTTGCGGGCGAAGGCGGACCAGAGCGAACCAACAAGCGCTTTCACTACGTGTCGCTGGGAATGCCGGCCAAGCGCCTGTCGACCGCCTTTGATTCGGTGACCTTGTACGGCCGCGATCCGGGCCGCCGCCCCGACATCTACGGTAAGATTGGCAACGCCGGGGTTTCGGTGAGCTGCTTGGACGACGCCAAACGTTTGTACAGCGGATTTGACCTCTGCGACCCGGCCACGTCGGTGTCGATGACCATCAACGGGCCGGCTCCGATGGTGCTGGCGTTCTTTTTGAACGCGGCCATCGACCAGCAGTGCGAGAAGTACCTCAAGGCGCAAGGGCTCGAATCCGCCGTGGAAAAAATCCTGCACGCCAAGTACGAAGCCAAGGGCCTACAGCGCCCGCGCTACCACGGAAGCCTGCCCGAAGGCAACGACGGCCTCGGGTTGCTGCTGCTCGGCGTGACGGGCGACGAGGTGCTGCCTGCCGACGTGTATGCCCGCATCAAGGCGGAGGCGCTAAGCCAAGTTCGCGGAACCGTTCAGGCCGACATCCTCAAAGAGGATCAGGCCCAAAATACCTGCATTTTCAGTACGGAATTCGCGCTCCGCCTCATGGGCGACGTGCAGTCCTACTTCATTGAGCGCAACGTGCGGAATTTTTATTCCGTTTCGATCAGCGGCTACCACATCGCCGAGGCCGGGGCCAACCCCATCACGCAGCTGGCGTTCACGTTGGCCAATGGCTTCACCTACGTCGAGTACTACCTCAGCCGGGGCATGGACATCAACGCGTTTGGGCCCAATTTGAGCTTCTTCTTCAGCAACGGCATCGATCCTGAGTATGCGGTGATTGGCCGGGTAGCCCGCCGCATCTGGGCGAAGGCGATGAAGAACAAGTACGGGGCCGATCCGCGCGCGCAAATGCTGAAGTACCACATTCAGACTTCGGGGCGTTCGCTGCACGCGCAAGAGATTGATTTCAACGACATCCGCACAACGCTTCAGGCGCTTTATGCGATTTACGACAACTGCAACTCGCTGCATACCAATGCGTACGACGAGGCGATCACGACGCCCACTGAGGAGAGCGTGCGCCGAGCAATGGCCATTCAGCTGATCATCAACAAGGAGCTGGGCCTGGCGAAAAACGAAAATCCGCTCCAGGGCTCGTTCATCATTGAGGAACTGACCGACTTGGTGGAAGACGCCGTTATGGCGGAATTTGACCGCATTACCGAGCGCGGAGGCGTGCTGGGGGCCATGGAAACCATGTACCAGCGCGGAAAAATCCAGGAAGAGTCCATGCACTACGAGATGCTCAAGCACACCGGGGAGTACCCGCTCATTGGGGTGAATACCTTCTTGAGCAGCAAGGGTTCGCCGACCTTGATTTCATGCGAAGTGATTCGCGCCGAAGTCGACGAGAAGGAACGCCAGATAGCTACCGTCGAGCAGCTCGCTGCAGTGGGAGGCGCGGCGGCCCAGTCGGCATTGGATGCCATTCGCCAGGCTGCGCTCCAGAATCAGCCGATGTTTGACGCCCTAATGGAGGCCGCTAAAATCTGCTCGTTGGGCTCGATGACCGAAGCGATGTTTGAGGTGGGCGGACAGTACCGCCGAAACATGTAGCGCGTTTAGCGCCGCGGAATCCGATTCCAGCGCTGCACAAATTCGCGCTCGCGGTACTCAGCCGACTCGAGGGTCCAGCGCCCGCGGATTTTGGCGTAGCGCAGTTCGGCGACCGTGACTTCGTAGCGAACCAGGTAGTGCCGGGCGTTGCGGGTGCGAAGCGTGCACCGCCAGCGTACCTCGACGAAATCTCCGGCAGGTGCCGTGCTGGCAAAGTGGGTCCACTCCCCGCGGTCCTCGAGCGCGCGCAGCTCAGGCACGAGCAGCGGGAGGGCGGTCAAACTGCTCAAGTGGTACAGCCGTTCGGGCGCCGGAACGCTTCCTTGGGGCAGGATTAACTGGCTTCCTTCCCGGCGCGAAGGGTAGGCTTGCCCCGATGCGGTGAGGACGTGGCGAAGAAGGTTTCCGTGCGGGTCCATCCCAACCCCGTTGGTGATGCCCTGAAACGACTGCTGAAAGGCCGCGGAACGCGGGCGCCGGACTAAGGTCGTCTTTTGCTCCACCTGAGGGTTTTGGGCCAATGCATAGCGGTCGCTGCGGCGGACCGAGCACGACGTCCAAAGCAAGGCAATCAAAACCCAAAGAATCCCCCGATGCATGCGCTCAAGGTAATGTACCTTCGGGACATGAACATTATTTCGTGGAACGTCAACGGCCTGCGCGCCGTAGCCGGCAAAGGCCTGCACGACATCGTTCGGGGCCTAAACCCAGATGTCATGGGTTTTCAAGAAATTAAGTGCACGGTGGATCAGGCCAAAGAGGTGCTGAACGGTCTGGGCTACCACGTCGTGGCCCACGAAGCCGAGAAAAAAGGCTACTCGGGGACGGCGCTGATTAGTAAGGTTGAGCCCTTGGCCGTCGCGTATGGAATGGGCGTCGCCGAGCATGAGGGCGAAGGCCGCGTCATTACCGCGGAATTCAATGATTGCTTCGTAGTGACCACGTACGTGCCCAATTCCAAGGGCGATTTGTCGCGGATTCCGCAGCGGGCCCGTTGGGACCGCGACCTCACGGCCTACCTCCAGGGATTGGACGCCCGCAAGCCCGTGGTGCTCTGCGGCGACTTGAACGTCGCGCACCGTCCGATTGACCTGAGCAATCCGCAGTCGAACTACAACAAGACTCCCGGCTACACCCAAAGTGAAATTGACGGGTTCCAGCACTTGCTCGACGCTGGATTTGCGGATTCGTGGAGGGAGCAAAACCCCGGAGTCGCCAAGTACTCGTGGTGGAGCATGCGGTCAGGAGCCCGAGCAAAGAACATCGGTTGGCGCTTGGACTACCACGTCGTGTCGCGCCGGCTCATGGATTCCGTAGCCGCGACCGAGATCCACACCGAGGTGCACGGGAGCGACCATTGCCCCGTGCGCTTGGTTTTGGGCTAAACCCTCACTTTAGGTAGGCTTGCTTCGCCGCAAGGAAGGCGGCAAAAAGCGCCCCGTCGTCGAGCACGTCGCGCTGGGGGAGCAGGGCGTTGACGTCGCAGTGGGCCACCTGCGCGGGGCACTGCCTCAGCGCTTGCACGGCCGCGTTTCGGTAGTCGGGTTGCTGGTAGTAGGCGTCGTCGCCGAACGCCGCAAAGAGCACGCCCGCCGCGTCAGCAGGCTTGTTTTGGGCGAGCAGAGCGTGGGCGAGGTGCATTTGCCCACCAGGGTGGCGCGGAGACCGTTTCAAGAGCTCTCGGTAGGCCTGCTCGGCGGCAGGGGCGTCGCCGCGGTATCGGTAGAGGTTGCCCAACTGGTACCAGGTTACCACATGGTGGGGGTGCAGTTCGAGGGCGTGCTTAAAGTGCGCTTCGGCTTCGGCAAAGCTTTGCGGGCTTAGGGGGCCGCGTGAGGCCTCGAGAAACATCGACGACATTCCGGCAAAGTAGGGAGAGGGGTTGCCGAACCGATCGAGTTCGGTCCACGCATCCAAGCTTTCCATGGAACGGGGCAGCAGGTTCACAGCGTCTTGGCGGGCATTCAAGGCGAGCAGTTCTTGCTGCTCGAGTTCCGACGACAGCCCTTGGTTGGCCGTGTAGGCGTAGGCTCCGCCGAGACTGAGTACCAGTAGGGTAGGCAGCCATCGGGGAAAAGCGACGCGGGAGGCATAAGACGACGCCATGCCGGTGGCGAGCGCAAAGGGAATCCATACGGCCGCCCGCTCGAGCGGAAACTCAAACATGCTGTAGCAAAAAACGAGCAAGGCAAGGCCTCCCACGAAGGGGCCAAAAGACTCCTTTCGGCTGCGCCACCAAGCCAAGACGAGTCCGCCCCACAGCAACAGCCAGGCGGCGACGCCCGGGGTTCCGTGCTCGGCGGCCAACCACAAGGCGTCGTTGTGCGGACGTACTTCGGCGGTAATCCCTTCGGCAACCGAGGGATTCATGCCGCGAAGTCCGAGGCCGGGAAAATGTATGCGCCATTGCCCCGCGCCCACCCCGGTCCAGGGCTCTTGCGCAAACATGCTTTGGGAATGCGCCCAAAACACCTGGCGAATGCGGAGGTTGGTGGGGTCAAAAAGGTCCTGGCGCACGCGCGGCTGAGCCCAAAGCGCGCCGGCTACGAGGAGGGCCAGAGCAAGTCCGCCGGCCAAGGGCTTCCACGACTTGAGGTTGGTGGCAAGCATCCAGACGGCCCAGATTCCGGCGCCGATCCAAATGCTGCGGGTGCGAAGAAGAACCAGCGCAAGCACGGTCAGGAGTCCCACCGCCACCGCCAGCATGCGGCCCGCGCCGCGGTGCCGAGGGTAGAGGTACCATGCAGCGGGCAGCCCAAGCATCATGGCCGACGAGGTAAAGTTCTTGTGGCCCATCAGACCTTGCGCCAAATAGGGGTCGCTGAAGGCCCTGCGGTGCTCGGTCACGTCGCTCAGGGCGGACCAAGCTTCCACGCCCGAAGCGCCCAAAATCCCCCAAGCAAGCATCGGGATGCCTTGGGGTCCCATGCGCCAGCCCAGCAGCGCGGCGGCCGCGTAGCCCAGGTAACGTCCTGTGGCGAGGTAGGCTTCGCTCGCCGCATACAGGGGTGCTACGGCAAGCCCCAGCATCGCCACGAGCGCCAGGCAAAAGCTGCCCGCAACGCTGAGGTTGGGCAGTTCGTTGCGGTCTTCGCGCGCCGTGAAATGCTGCTGCAGTCCGAGCCCCAGTATCAGCACGGCCGCACCTAAGTGCATGGGCCAATGGGAGGTATCGCCCAGCTTTTGGGCGACAGGGAGGGCGGGCAAGGCTGCGAAGGCAGCGCCCACCGCTAAGGCGATCCAGTTCGGACGGGCGTCGTTCATAAGGCTATAAAAATAAAGCACCCCGCGCTGAGGCGGGGTGCTTCGCATCAATCGATGAATTCGATTAGGCTTCTACCGGTACCACTTCGAAGTGGAAGTCTACCACCACGTCGCGGTGCAGGCGAACTTTCGCGCTGTTTTTGCCCGATACTTTGATCGAGCCTCCGGCGATTTGGATGTACTTCTTGTCGATCTGGTGGCCCAACTTCGCCAATTCTTCGGCGACGTCTTGGTTGGTGACGGCTCCGAAGAGCTTGCCGCCCGCACCTGCCTTGGCTTCGATCTTCAGCTCTACGCTGCGCAGGGCTTCAGAAGTCTTGGTAGCGGCGTCGACCATCTTCGCTTCCTTGTGGGCGCGTTGGCGAAGGTCTTCAGCCAGAACTTTTTTCGCAGACTCGGTGGCGAGAATTGCGAAACCTTGCGGAATCAGGTAGTTGCGGCCGTAGCCGTTTTTCACTGATACGACGTCGTCCTTGAAACCCAGGTTTTCAACGTCTTGCTTGAGAATAACTTCCATGGCGTCCGCTTATTTAAGGTTATCAGCTACGTAAGGCATGAGGGCGAGGTGGCGGGCACGCTTGATCGCTTGGGCGAGCTTGCGCTGGTACTTCAGCGAAGTTCCCGTGAGGCGACGGGGAAGGATTTTGCCCTGCTCGTTCACGAAGCGAAGGAGGTAGTCGGGATCCTTGTAGTCAATGTGCTTGATGCCGTACTTCTTGAATCGGCAGTACTTCTTCGAAACCGAAGAATCAATGGCGATCGGCTGCAGGTAGCGGATTTCGCTGTTGCCGGTGGGTTCTAAATTCGTGCTCATAGCTTAAGCGTTTTTAACCTTTTCACGGCGCTTTGACGCGTACTCAACTCCGTGCTGGTCGAGGGCTACCGTCAAAAAGCGAAGAATGCGCTCGTCGCGCTTCATATCCACTTCTAGAGTGGCGATCAGGGTAGAAGGGGCCGTGAACTCTACCAAGTTGTAGAATCCAGACTTCTTCTTGTCGATGGGGTACGCAAGTTTGCGCAGGCCCCAACGCTCTACGTTGATGATGGAACCACCGGCGGCTTTGATGCTGCTGGTGTATTTATCCACCGTTTCCCTTATCTGATCATCAGATAAGACGGGATTTAGGATGAAAACGGTTTCGTATTGTTTCATTAGAAAATTTCCTTTAAGGGGGCGCAAAGATACAAAAAAATCAGTTCTTTAGGTGCTCAGGGAAGATGCCTACGAGCTCAAAATAGTCGGAGAGCACCCGATCGGGCCGGCGCTGCCGCTGAAGCTGCCGCAGGGCCATGTTCCAATGCGTAGGTAGTTGGGCCGTATCGGGGTTCCAGAGGCCCAGCGAGTCGGGGCGTTCGACGAGGCGTTCGGCGGCGGTTCCGCGCTGCCAAACGATGTTGGCCTCGGCGGTATGGCGGTTCACCCGGATCACAAATCCGCCCCGGTCGGTCGCTTGGTCTTCGGGGGTGTAGCGGCTGACGCCTTCCCCGTACTCGGTGCGGAGGTAGTTGATGCTCCGTATGTTCGTGAAGTACAGCAAGCGGTTCTCTTGCAGGGCGTTGCGGTAGCTGAGGTCGCGGGGAGGAGCCTCGTAGGTAGCTACGGAGAGCCCCACGACGGCAGCGCAAAGGGCGGCCACCACGGCAAGCATTCGGCGTTCGGTCCACATGCTACGTCAACGCGGAATGCGGTGCAGAGTTCAATCCTACCTTTGGACCATGCCGTACCGCATCGCCCTCGTCGTCGTCGTCGTGACCCATTTGGTCGGAGCCCTCGGGCTGCGCAGTCCCTGGGCCGATTGGATGATTCTGCTTACCCCGGTTCACCTCTTGCTCACCTTTGGCCTACTCTTTGGGTTTTCGGACCGCTCGGAGCGGCTCAAGGCCTCGCTCCTCGCCATTTTTGCCCTGGGACTCGGCGTAGAAATCCTCGGAGTCAATACGGGCGTTCCGTTCGGTGCCTACGTGTACTTGGAGGGCCTCGGACCCAAAGTCATGGATACCCCTTGGCTCATCGGGCTCAACTGGGCCCTGCTGAGCTTGGCCGCCGGGTCGTTTGCTTCGCAGTTTTTGGAAGACGGATCGCGGCTGCAGCGCGCCCTGCTGGCCACCGTACTCTTGCTGGCGCTCGACGTGCTGATGGAGCCGGTCGCCCACGCACACCGGCTGTGGCTCTTTGCCGGCGGAGTCGCGCCCTGGCAGAACTACGTGTCGTGGGCGGTGGTCGCCTTTGCGGCGCAGTGGCTCCTCGGATCGGCGCCGCTCAAAAATCCGCTCGCCCGCGCCGTGCTCCTGGCGCAAGCCTGTTTTTTTGCGCTGTCGTGGCTGTGGCCAATCGCGAACTAAGGTGTAGGTTTGCATTCGCACCCCATGGAACATCAGTACCTCGTTTCTGCCCGCAAATACCGGCCCGCGGCCTTCGCTTCGGTGGTGGGCCAGGCCCATGTGACCGAGACGCTGGAGCACGAGGTAGTGAGCGGGCGGCTGGCGCAAGCGCTGCTCTTTACGGGTCCGCGCGGAGTGGGCAAAACGACCTGCGCCCGCATTTTGGCCCGACGCATCAACGAAGTACACACCGGCGAAGGCCTGGACTACAGCCTCAACATTTTTGAGCTGGACGCGGCCTCGAACAACACGGTAGACGACATTCGCCAGCTCATCGATCAGGTGCGGTTCGCGCCGCAAATGGGCACCTACAAGGTGTACATCATTGACGAGGTGCACATGCTGTCGCAAGCGGCGTTCAACGCCTTTCTCAAGACCCTGGAGGAGCCGCCCGCCCACGCCGTGTTCATTTTGGCGACGACCGAAAAGCACAAAGTCCTGCCCACGATTCTTTCGCGCTGCCAAATTTTTGATTTCAAGCGCATCGGAATAGGCGACATCGCCGAGCACTTAGCCTGGGTGGCCCAGCAGGAGGGGCTCACGGCCGATCCCGAAGCGCTGCATGCCATCGCCGAAAAGGCCGACGGCTCGCTCCGCGATTCGCTGTCCATCTTTGACCGCATCGCGGCGTTTGCCCAAGGCGGAGCTCTGACCTACGACTTGGTTCGCCAAAACCTCCAGTTGGTCGATCGGGCGCTCTTTGTAGGCCTCTGGGATTCCATCGAGGCAGGTAACCGAGCTGCCGTGCTCACGTGCATTCACGACGTGCTCGACCAAGGTTTTGACTTGCAGCGCTTTTTGATGGGCTTTACCGGGTATGTGCGCGAACTGCTGCTGGCCCATCATCCGAGCACGGTGGCCCTGCTCGACGTCCCTGATTCGGTGAAGCGGAGCATTCTGGATTCGGCCTCGCGCGTCAGCGCGGCCCGAGCGGCCTCGGCCTTGAAGCGCTTGGTGGCCGCCGATGCGGGCTACCGAGCGGCGAGCAACGCCCGATGGCACGTCGAGGTGGCTCTGCTCGACTTGATTTCCGACGAGTCCGTCGACGAAAAAAAAAATCCCTCTAGCGAACGGCTAGCGGCGCCTAAGCCCGCGGCAGTGCCTGAGTCTGCGCCGGTTGCTGAGCCCGAGCCCCTGGATTTAGTGGAGCATTCCGCAGTGTCGGCGCCGTCGGAGCCGGCCGCAGTGCTTGAAAATCCGGAACCACTGGTTCCGACGGAATCGGCAGGATCGATCGCCACGACCGTATCGCCCCGCGTGCGACGGACGGCTTTTTCGCTCAAAGACCTGGAATTGCCGACGGTTGCGGTTCGGGAGGACACTGAACCGCAGACTGTGCGGATTGAGGATTCCCCGGAGTCTGATGCAGAGCCGGTTGCCTTGGTGGAACGCCGCCTGCGTCCCGTTACGCAAGCGGCACTGGAAACCGCCTGGCTGGAGTCGGCTTCGACCCTTGACGAAGTGCCCGTCATCAAGGCCATTGTGCAGCAGGTTAAGCCGGTCCTTGAGGAGGACAACGGCATTCGAGTGAGCTTAGAAAACGAACTCCAAGAAGGGTATCTGAATTCGGTGCGGGACCGCGTCCTGCCGTTTTTGCGGCAAGCCCTGCACAACGATTCGCTCAAAATCCGCACGGAAGTGCAGGAGGGAGCGGTGAACGCGCGCCTCGTGTACACGCCCGACGAGCGGTACGCCTTTTTGTTAGAAAAAAATCCACAATTAGACGAATTTCGAAGAGAATTTCAGCTAGATATCGAGTAATCCTGCGATTTCTTCGGTACTTTTGCCTTCCTTATGCAGAAGATAACCGTTTTAAATCCAATCGTCGAACTCGACGGCGACGAAATGACCCGAATTATCTGGTCGTTCATCAAAAACAAACTCATTCTTCCCTACGTCGACGTCGACATCAAGTACTTTGACTTGGGTATGGAGCACCGCGACGCCACCAACGACCAAGTGACGGTGGACGCCGCTGAGGCGATCAAGAAGTACCATGTGGGCATCAAGTGCGCCACCATTACGCCTGACGAGCAGCGCGTTAAAGAGTTCAATTTGAAGCAGATGTGGAAGTCGCCGAACGGCACGATTCGCAACATCTTGGACGGAACGGTGTTTCGCGAGCCGATTGTGATGTCCAACATTCCGCGCTTAGTCACGACGTGGAACAAGCCCATTGTCATCGGACGCCACGCGTTTGGCGACCAGTACCGAGCCACCGACACCACCGTCAAGGGCAAAGGCAAACTCACCATGACGTTTACGCCGGAGGACGGCAGCGAACCCCAGACTTGGGAGGTGTACCAATTCAAGGGCGACGGAGTGGCGTTGAGCATGTACAATACCGACGAGTCCATCGCCGGTTTTGCGCGCAGCTGCTTCAACATGGCCCTCGACAAAAAGTGGCCGCTTTACCTCAGCACCAAAAACACCATCCTCAAGAAGTACGACGGCCGGTTTAAGGACGTGTTTGAGGAAATCTACCAGGCCGAGTTTAAGGCCAAGTACGAGGCGGCCGGAATCAGCTACGAGCACCGCCTGATCGACGACATGGTAGCCTCGGCCCTGAAGTGGGAGGGTTCCTTTGTGTGGGCCTGCAAGAACTACGACGGCGACGTGCAGTCCGACACGGTCGCGCAGGGCTTTGGCTCGCTGGGCCTGATGACGTCGGTACTCATCACTCCTGACGGACAGACGATGGAGGCTGAGGCGGCCCACGGAACGGTGACGCGCCATTACCGCCAGCACCAGCAGGGCAAGCCGACCAGCACGAATCCGATTGCTTCCATTTTTGCGTGGACGCGCGGACTCGCACACCGGGGCAAGCTCGACGGCAACGCCGAACTGATTCGCTTCTGCGAAACCTTGGAGCAGGTGTGCGTCGACGTGGTGGAAAGCGGCCGCATGACGAAAGACCTTGCGGTGTGCATTCACGGCAACCGCGTGGAGCACGGCACGCACTACCTCTACACCGAAGAGTTCTTGGACGCGCTGGACGCGGAACTTCGCGCCCGCCTTTAAAGGCGAATGCGCGCGGCTGCCGCGGTGGCGAGCAGCACATTTTTGAGCGAAAGGCCTGCCGTGCGGTAGGCCTTTTGTGCTTCGACGTACCGCCCCGCCTTGTGAAGGCTTCGGGCCTTCTGGCGAAGGAGTTCGCGCTCGGCGAGCTGAAGTACCGCCTCGGGCAGCCAACCGCGCTGCACAAACTGGGCCCAGCGCAGGCGGATTTTGGTGCTGTGGGATTCGAGCTCGGCCGACATTCCGGTTCCGACCCGGTAGCGGGTGAAGGCTTCGTCGGTCCAGCGAACCGGCCGCACTCCTTCTGCCCACAGCCGCACCCAGAGTTCGAGGTCTTCGGTGCCCTGAAGGCTTCGGGCGGTGTCAAACGGGTGGTTGCGGGCCACGTCCGCACGCAGGGTGCACGCACTCGGAGCCACTGCGGGCCGCTTGAGCACCCAATCGCTAATCTGGGTCGGGTGGTCCCCCGCGCGCACGCGTCCGAGGCGCTGGCCGTCCCATTCGCGCACGGGGTGGTAGAGCCACGAGGCCGCGCGGTGGGCGTTGAGGGCTGACTGCAAATGGTCGTGCCACGTGCTTTCGAAGCAGTCGTCGGCGTCGAGAAAGGCAACCCAGTCGCCGGTGGCCTCGCGCACCCCCGTGTTTCGTGCGGCGCCGAGTCCGAGGTTTTCGGAATGCCGAATTGCCCGAACGTTGGGCCAGTTCCAGGAAGCCA
>JACCDZ010569117.1_pt1 | contig 19855 bp, 16 predicted proteins | sample 7449551 | NCBI WGS metagenome assembly JACCDZ01 (sample SAMN15323452, study PRJNA562643) | freshwater metagenome | isolation source: river surface water | place: USA:Blue River Watershed | collected 2017-08-18
GCGAGGCAGGGCTGGCCTTCGACAAGACCTTCGTGCAGCGGCCCGACGAGTCTCTCGTCAGCTCATGGAGTTACTCGCCCGCGCGCCGAGGATATGACCCGTAAACAGCCCTATTTCATTGAAGTCCGACCGTCAAAATGATGATCGTGATCCGCGTCGGCTTCCGGCTTCGTTTTGTGAATGATTCCATCTTTATGTTCCGGAGGGCTATAGAGACTGTACAGCTTAAGCGCTGCCGTTTTCCCGCTATTGACGACATTGTGCCTGGTCCCGGCCGGGATGACGACCGCAAAGCCGTCGCTCACCGCGTGTTTCTCTCCGTCCAGGACCACGGTTCCCTCCCCTTCCTCGAATCGGATAAACTGGTCCATGCCGTGAACTTCTTCTCCGATTTCTTCACCGGGCTTGAGGTTCATTAGGACCAGTTGAGAGTGTTTCGCCGTAAAGAGTACCCGGCGGTAATGCTGATTGTCGCGCGTGGCGTCTTCGATCTGAACGATGTAGCCTTTCATGGGGAACGTCCTCCGTGCGTAATTGCTTCAGACAAGTGCGCGGTTGACCCGTCGGCTGCGCTGAATGAGGTGGGTAGTCGGCAGGATCATGATGAGTTCATCTCAAACACGATGCCCGTGAGCGGCCAATACGTCCCGACGAGTCGCAGGAACGGCACTCCTGTTTGCTGAATCCTGAAGGGGAGTCAATATGCCGGTTCCGGCTGATGCTTCTCACCATCGATACGCCACGCTCCCCACCACGGTGCGCCGTTCGCCGAAGTTACAGGTCAGGCCTTCGTTGAAACACCCGAACGTATTGTGGTTCAGGATGTTGTTAATGTTCAGCGCAAACCGGTAATGGTTCCAAGTGTGGTCGATGACGGCGTCGCCGACCACATAACTGGGAACCCGGAACGCATTGGGCGTATCGGCATAGTTGTAGCCGGTATATCTCGCCCCGCCGCCGATTCCGAATCCTTTCCACTTCCCGTCGGGCACGGTGTATTTAGCCCATAAGGAACTGAACTGTGCCGGTACCTGAACCAGACGTTTGCCTTGTTCACTCGGATCGACCGTTTCCTGCACTTTGTTATCCAGCAGGGTGTAGGCGGCAATCAGGTCCCAACCGGAATCGAAACTGGCTACACCTTCCAGTTCCAAGCCGCGGGAGCGAGCTTTGCCGCGTTGTACCGGCAAGAATGTGCCAGGGTCGGTCTGCACATAGTTTTCCCGCGTGAGATCGAATACCGCCGCCGTCACAAAGGCGCGAGTGCGTGGGATCTGGTACTTGATTCCGGCCTCATACTGCTGGCCGCTTTCCGGTTTGAATTGCTTCCCGTCGGCGCCGATTCCAATCGAGGGTAGGAAAAAAGTCGAATAGCTGAAATAGGGCGCCAAGCCGTTGTCGAAGAGGTAGGTCAAGGCGGCGCGCCCGGTTGCCTTGCGGTCGCTCTGGGTGCTGGTGGTGCCGGCGACGTTGTCGGTCGCTTCATTCCGCGCCCAATCGTGGCGGCCTCCGAGCGTAAGTAACCACTTGTCGAACATTTTGATCTGGTCCTGGATGTAGACGCCGGTTTGTAATTGCTTCGTATCCTGCTTGCTGTCGAAATAGGGAACGACTCCGAGCGTGCCGTAGTCGTATCGATTGAAGATGTCGACGGATGAGGCCTCCGCGAAGTTCTGATTGTGGCGCACGGAGATCCGTTGAAAATCGAGGCCGGCCAGGAGGGTATGTTGCATCGGGCCGGTCGAGAGTCTTCCACTGATTTGATTGTCGAGCGCAATGGCGGTCAGCTTGCCATAGCTGCTCCATTGGTCTCGGATCGCCGTCCGCCGGTCCGGTTCCAGTCCAAGGACGTAGGTAGAGACGTTATCCGTTTCGTTCGAGTTGTAGCGCATTTTCTGCAGGAACTTCCAATTCTCAGACAATTGATGGTGGAATTCGTAGCCGACGGAATGTTCGGTGCGGTTGTATCGATCGACCGAAGGTTGACCGGTAAACCGATGTGGCTGAACGAATCCATTGGGGTTGAAGCCCAGGGTTCCATCGGCCGGTAACCATTGGAAAGCCCCTGCGCGATCTTTCTGGTAGGTGGCGAAGAAGGTCAGGCTGGTAGTGGAAGCCATTCGCCAGGTCAAGGCCGGTGCGATGTACACGCGATCGTTCGGCACATTGTCGATTTGTGTCCCGCTTTCCCGGATCAGGCCGGTCATGCGGAAGGAGAAGGTGTCGCTGTCGTTGATCCGGCCTCCGAAATCGAACCGGCCTTCGTACCGGCCGAAGCTGCCGGCCAGAAACTGCACCTCGTGGAGCGATTGCAGTGTCGGCCGTTTGGACACATAGTTGAGGAGGCCGCCGGGACTCCCTTGTCCATATAGAAAGGACGCCGGTCCACGGAGCACATCCAACTGTTCCGCGCCGTAGGGTTCCAGGTTATAACTGATGCCGAAGGCCGGATTCCGGAGTTGCAGACCGTCCTTGAAAAGCCCATTCGTGGTGTTGTCGAACCCGCGAAACTGGAGCCAGGTCAGGCGGGAATCGAACCCGAACGGTTCGCCTCGTACGCCCGGTGTGTATCGCAAGGCTTCGCCGATCGAGTTCACCTCTTGCGCCTGCATGCGGGCGCGCGTGATGACGCTGATGGACTGGGGCGTTTCGATCAGCGGGATGTCGATTTTGGTGGCGGTTTTCGTGTCCTCCGCCACATAGGACGTCTCACCCTCGCGGTCCTGTACGTCCTTCACCAGGATCTCGGGCACTTTGACCGGTTTCTCTGTGCGAGGGCGATCCCTCGCCGGCGGCGCGCTTTCGTGATTCGGTTCTGCAGGCGGGGTCACGACCGTGATGGTGTTCGGACCACCGGACTGAAACGACAACCCCGTGCCTTGCAGAAGGTGGTGCAGCGCCTGTTCGGCCGACAATTGACCCGACACCGGCGTGGACTGCAGATCGCTCACGCTGTCCGCCTTGTATAGCATCTGGACATGAGCCTGCTCCGCAAAAGCGTCCAACGCCGCAGGCAGTGATTGGGACGGAATGTCGAACGAGAGCACCGTATCTTGAGCATCCGCCTGTGCAGCGGCCAGGCCTGTGATCGCCAGCACGGCCGACAAGATTCGGACGAGTGTGCGAAGCCACCGGCTCACCGTGACTCGCGTTTCTTGTACGGCATCGCATTTCCTCACGGTCATCATCGTGCTCCCCCGCGCAGTTCTGTGGTGGTGAACGTTCTTCTTGATCTGTACAGAAGACGAGTGAGGGGGGCGGTCCCCAACCTGTTCACGTGAAATTGTCGGGGATTACTGCGGACGCACGGACGGCATCATCGACGCAGTGAGGATAATGTCTCCGTCGCGATGGGTGACCTGAACCGGGATGATGGTCTGTAGCGCCGTAAAAAATTCTGCAAGATTATGGTGGCTGAACACCCCGCTCACGGAGATGCTTCCCAGCGCGGGATCGGCCAGGAGAATCCGTCCAGTCCAGTAGCGCTCGATTTCCCGTATGGCGTCGATCAACGGTATCCGGTCGAACCGGAGGGTGCCTTGCCGCCAGGCTGCGATTCGTCGCGGGTCGATCTGATCGAGCCGCGACCACTCGCCGGCGGTTGTGTAGGCGGCTCGCTCTCCAGGGCTCAGGACATGGGCTTGTGAAGGCTCGTTGCCTGTGGAGGGAATGACCACGTCGATCGCTCCACTCTCGACGGCAACCAGCACGCGATCGGCCTGCCGGTAGACCGAAAACTGCGTGCCGATGTCGCGGATGTGCCCGTTGAGTGCGACGACTTCGAACGGCCGGGCCGGATCTTTGGCGACCGTAAAATAGGCCTCGCCGGTGTGGAGGATCACCTGGCGTCCCCGGCCCCACATTCGTACCGTGACGCTGCTCTCGGTATTGAGATCCAAGATCGTGCCATCGGAGAGGGTGACGGTCTGTTGCCTGCCTTTGGCCGTGCGGTATGTGCTTTCGGTGACCGCGAAGGACCACCACCACAGGGTTCCGCTCACCAGAAGGAGCATCGCCGCCAACGCTGTCAATTGACTGAGGATCCTGCCTCGATGTTCTCTCTGCGATTTCACTTGGATGGTCATCGCGTGGGCGAGGTGGAATTGCAATTCGGGACTGGGTCGAGTCGCAACGGCATCCACGTGTTTCCACGTCGCCTGTACCGCCAGGTACTCTGCGTGGTGGGCAGGGTCGGAGGCCAGCCATTGTTCGAAGAGCCCTGTGTCCTCGGCAGAACAGCCCGGTTCACGCAGGCGGAGAAACCATCGGATGGCGTCCTCGGCTGCAGTTCGTCGCGATGGAGGCAACGAATCGGTCATGACCGATCAAGGCCTTGGGCTGGTGGTAGAGATGTCACAGGTGTGACTGCAATCGTTGTCTGCATTGCGCCATGGCTTTCATCAAGTGTCGCTCCACCATCGAGGTCGAGATGCCGAGTCGTTCGGCAATCTCCGCCTGCTTCAACCCTGCGAAGCGGTAGAGCAGAAAGACATCCCGCCGGCGAGGCGGCATTTCAGTGATGGTCTGATCCAGTGCGCGTCTGAGCTGATTCCCCTCGAGCAGATAATCGGGCAGCGGAGCGGCGGATGGGGCTTCCTCCAGTTCGCTGAGATCGATCAGGAAACGATTGCGGACGGAAACTTTCCGGCTCGAGTCGATGGCGAGGTTGCGGGCAATGCGATAGAGAAACGCCCGTGGCTGGCGGACCACGTCCGGGTTATCGAGCGCGAGAAGTCTGGCGAAGGTTTCCTGCACCAGGTCCGCCGCTTCGTGCGGACAACGCAGCTGGGCCGTCAGGAAGCTTAGAAGTTCCCGATAGTATCCGGTGTATGCGCCCAGTGTGCGATTGGTCGGATTGGATTCCATGGTTGAGGCAGGTCCTTGCTCGGTTGCCTGAGCGCCGAGCGCATCATAAGGGGCCTGGCCCACAAGGGCCATGTCTACACTCCTGAATGTTGTGCGTTGTTCCTGGAAAAGGGTGACGGGCGAGAGCTGAAAAACCCAACCTCCAGGCAGGAAGCAGAGGGTCTTTCTGCTCGGCCCATTTGGCGATGAGGAGAGAGGCTGTATCTGAAGAGGAACGACCGATCGGGAGTGCCAGGCGGTGGCGTATCCGTTCGTGCAGACCGATGCCGTCAGCGATGCGTCGAGGTGTCGGCTCCGGCCTGCGGCTGGCGGTCTTCAACGTAGGAATACCCTTTGCCATGCATGCAGCCGCTGAGGTTGATGCCGCCTGCCAGGGTTTCTTTGTTATGTTCCTGCCCCGAGAGCACCTCCGCCTTGCAGTGTTCCCAGTCCTGTGCGGTTTGGTCTGCGGTATTCTCCGGATGAACCCATCGGCCTTCGACGCAGCCGGACAGGAGGAGGACCAGGAGTGCGAGGTAATGCATAGAATTCCTTTTCAGAGAATCGTCCGTTGTTTCCCCGGCGATGGCAGGTAAGGCGGACCACGGGATAACACCGGTGGCCCGCCTTCTGTATTCCGTACCGGGACGAGGTCAGAACCGCAGCCCCACGGTCGCTAGCACCGTCCGGGGTTCGCCGAAGAAGAACTGCGACGAGCCGTTGTAAGAGGTGGCGACGTATCGCTGATCCAGAAGGTTGCGGATATTGAGTGCGACGTTCACTCCTTTCGCTCCCAGCCAGTTGCCCTTCTGCAGATCCCGATTGTAGTAGAGGGCTGCATCGGCTCTGATGTAGCCGGGCATGTCCACTTGCCCTTCGAAAATCGTGGAATTGCGACTGCTATAGGCGAACAGCCCTCCGCCGAATCCGAATCCCTGCAGCGGACCTTCCTGAAAATGGTACGTCGACCAGAGGGTGAACTTGTTGTAGGGCACGTTGGCCAGTCGTTTCGCCACCAGTGACAGATCGTTATCCTTGGTCACCTCGGCGTCGGTATAGGCATAGCCGGTGATGATGTTCCACCCCGGGGTGATTTGGGCGGTCACGTCCAATTCCACGCCCTGACTGCGTTGTTCACCCGTCTGAACCGAGAATCCTTGCAGCGCCAGCGCCGGATCAGGGTTGGGCGTGAGTAGATTTTCACGGGTTAAGTGGAACCAGGCGAGGGTAGCCGACACGCGGTTGTCGAAGAGGAACGTTTTCATACCGACCTCGTATTGGGTCGACCGTTCCGGCTTGAACAGGTTACCGTTCGGGTTGAAGGAGGAAGGGGAGCTCGGCTGAAACCCCTTGGTCCAGGATGTATAGAGCGAAATGGGTTCGATCGGCTGGTAGACCAAGCCCAATCGAGGGCTCACCGCGTGGTTATCGGATGCATGACTCTCCGTGGTGGACTGTGTGGACTGATGTACATAGTCGAAACGCAGGCCGCCCATAATTTTGAGGTTCGGCAGAAGGGTGATCTGATCCTGCACATAGAAAGCCGCGGTCTTGTTGTCGGCCTGGAAACTGACTCGGTCTCCGTCGAACGGCAGCGGACTGAGTAAGTAGTTCGGCGCGAAGAGATCTAGTGACGGAGCCGAACCCGACGTGAAGATGAATTGATCGGTCTTCTCCTGCCGCAATTCGACACCGGTCAACAGCGTATGGTCCATCTCCAGAAAGCGAATATGGCCTACCAGGTTGGTCACCATCGAATTGGCGTGCCGGCGGGCCACGGCCGGTTGCAGGACCTGAAATCTCTGGAAGGTGCGCTCGTCCGGTTCCAGAAAGAATCCGCCTGCGTATAAATTATTTTTGTCGTCCTCCACGATGGTATGTCTGAACGCATTGCGAATGGACCATTTGTCGTTGAACTGATGGGTGAGGTCATATCCGAAGCGATACGACGTGCGGTTGAACGTACTGAAGTCGCCGAGGGTCACGGAACGGTTGCGTGGAATGGGCCCGTTGAAGTTGGGGAGAATGGTCCCTTGAGCCGGCAGGCCGTAGGGGTCGTTGCTCCACCGTCTGAGATAATCGGCTTCGACGGTCAGCGTGGTTCGTGAGCTCATCAGCCAGGTGATGCTCGGCGCGATGGCCGCGAGATCGCGATTGGCATAGTCGATAAAACTGCCGGCTTTCTGCCCGGCTACGTTCAATCGATACAAGACGGTCTTATCGGCATTAAGCGGGCCGGTGGCATCAAGCTCTGATCGGTAGAAGTTGAAGTTTCCCAACGTGACATTGGCTGAATAGCCTGCATTCGGCAGGGGTTTGTTCGTCACGATGTTGATCACACCGCCAGGATCTCCCTGCCCGTAGAGGACGGCGGCCGGACCCTTCAGGACTTCAAGCCGGCGGATATTGTACGTGTCGGAGGCGGTGAATTGGGCGAAGGGATCCAGCAAGCCGTTGCGAAAGTAACTACGATCCGTCGCGCTGAAGCCCCGAATGATGAGCGAGTCGTAGAGGGAGGCCGCGGACTCCGTGGCGTTGATGCCGGACACGTTCTCCAACGTGTTCTGGAGCCGGAAGGTGCGCTGTTCTTCGATGACCTTGCGCGTGATGACCTGAATCGACTGCGGCACGTCTCGAATCGGCGTATCGGTCCTGGTGGCCGTGGTGGATTCCTCGGCGATATAGGTCTGGGCATCGTCGTCGCGCTCACGGACGTCCTTCACCACGATCTCCGGGACCTTCACCGACTTCTGAGCGGCGGGGCGCGACACAGCCTGAGGCGTGGGTTCTGTCGGCGGACTTTGAACCGTCGGAGCCGGCACGATCGGGAGGCCGGCGGCCTGCTCGAGTGTGACGCTCCCGGCGCTCGTGGTGCGATAGGAGAGGCCTGTGTCCTGTAACAGCATGCGAAGGGCCTCCTCCGGGGCATAGTCTCCCGAGACGCCTTGCGTCTGGAGGTCGCGGGCGATGGTCGCATCGAACAGCACTTCGATCTGCGTCGCGTCCGAAAACTGAAGCAGGGCGGAAGAGAGAGGCTGCGGGGCGATCGCAAAGGATCGCGAGACCGTGGAAGACGGCTCTTGCGCGTGGACGAAGGAGCCATGGTTTGCAAGCATCAGGAGAAGGCTGCAGAGCAGTACGTGAATCGTGATGCAGGTGCCTGGTCGAGGTGAAGCGTCCCGAGGGGTGCACAGCGTCGTGATGGTTCCGAACATTGCTTGGTCCTTTCCGTCGTGGTGCGATGGGTGATGCGGCCGTCTTCACGGCCCATTCACTACGACGGACGGGAGGGAGGAAAGGTCTAGTGCTCGAAGAAAATTTCAGGATTTCTTGGGGAGGCCCCGATACAGGAGGATGACGCGATCGGCGAACGAGACGATCCGGACGGGAAGGCTTTCTTCGATGGCGGGCAGGAGGTGATCCAATCGCTCGGTGTCGAACGAGCCGGTGACGGGCAGGGTTTTCAGGGATTGATCCCGGAGGATGACGAGCCGGCCTGAACGGTATCGTGCCAATTCGGCGAGGACTTCCGGTAAGGGTTGGTTCTCGAAGATCAGGCGATGGTGGCGCCAGGCCAGTACTCGGTCCATGTCCGCCGTTTCGACCGGATCGATCCATCCATCCGGCCGATACCGAAGGCGTTCTCCCGCGTGAACCTCGGCGGACGTCTCTTTCCCCAAGCGGATCCGGATGCTGTGTTCGGTGACCGTGACGGTGGTGCGGTCGGAGCCTGTTCTCACGTTGAACGCCGTTCCCAACGCCCGGATTGTGCCCCTGCCGGCTTCGACCTCAAAGGGGCGAGCCGCATCCGGCGCGACGGTGAAGAACGCTTCGCCCCGATGGAGCGTCAGCCGCCGTCCCTGTTCCGTCATCGACACGGACAATGCCGTATCCGTATTCAGTTGCACGGTCGATCCATCGGCCAGGGTGACCGTTCGCTCTTCTCCCACCGCCGTGCGGTAATCGCCGAACGGCAACCAGGCAGTCGTGATCCAGAGACCGATGCCTGCGACGAGCACGAGGCTTGCCGCCAGCGCCGCGACACGCCGCCAAGAGCGGGATGTTCCCCGCGGATCCGTGATCGTGTCCTCTGTAAGGTACCGATCGAACTCGCGGATGTCGTCGGGATTCAAACGGTCCAGCCCGTGCCAGAATCGCTCGGCCTCCCGATAGGCATCTCGATGGGAAGGATCGGAGGAGAGCCATTCAGCGAAGCGCAGCCGCTCGGTGGCCGTGATCGTGCCGGACTCCATCCGTACCAGCCACTCGGATGCGGTCGAGGCGAGCCTGTCGCGTTCTGGTGTGTCCATTGGGGTGATCATGGTAGCGCGTCGCCCGTTGCCCTGTCATCTTCCGGTTCGACAGGTTCCCACTAACAGTAGACGGGCGAGGCGGGGAGAACATCCATTCTGGCGGGACGTTCAGGATGACAAATCCTGGAGTCGGCTTCTGCAAAAGTCCACCGCCTTGACCATGTGCTTGACGACGGTGCTTTGGGAAATGCTCAGCTTGACGGCCACCTCGGCATGGCTCAAGTGGTGAAACTTGATGAGCACAAACACCTGCCGGCACTTGGGAGGCAGTTCCTCGATCGCCTGTTTCAGGCGCGCGACCTGCTGTTTCGACCAGACGACGGTTTCAATCGAGGGCGCGGGATCTGCCTGGTCGATCGGGCGTTCAGGATCGTCGAGCGTCACGGTCTCGCGGTATTGTCGCCGGCGATGGTGGTCGATGACGAGATTCGTGGCGATGCGAAAGAGAAAGGCGCGCGGATTGGTGAGGACCTCGCCGGACCTGTTCTGCAGCAGGCGAAGAAACGTATCCTGGACCAGGTCCTTGGCGGTTTCCGTGCAGCCCAGGCGGCGAGTCAGGAATTGCTGCAGGTCGTGGCCGTGATCTCGGATCAGCGTCGACATTTCCAGGTGGGTATGTGCTTCCATTCAGTAGGGTTCCGTCGCAGAACAGGGTTGTGCGATCGTGATTCGCGGCGGTTGGATAGTAGTGGCGGGCAGACGCAAAAGGGAATGTTCGATTTCCAGGTGCATTTGGATGGAGCCGAATATTGGGGTGTGGTCGAAGCCCCCGCATACGTCTTACTCAACAAGGACTGGACGAGCGAAGGGGGGCGACAGGTGAATCGTGCAACTGCTTCAGTCAGGAAATCGGCACTTCCGGATACTGTGTCCGGAAAGCGAGTCCTCGCGACTCAAGAAACGCTCGACCGGGTTCGGGCGAGCCTGGGGCGTTCCCGTTTGAGATGGAGTCCACAGCGGGAACAGATTGTCATGGCCTTTCTCACACAGGATCACATCACCATCCGCAGCTTGTACGGCGTCCTCAATCGAAACGGGCGCCGGGCCCCGCTGAATACGATTTACCGGACGATGCGGGTGTTGTGTGACAACGGGTTCGCGCAGACGCGACGCTTCGGCGAAGAAACGCAGTATGACAACATTTCAGCGAAAGGAGACCACGATCATCTGATCTGCACAGGCTGCGGTCATATCGTTGAGTTTGAAGACCCGGTCATCGAAGGGTTGCGGCAGCAGGTCGCGTCGGTGAACGGCTTCCATCTCACCGGCCGCAAACTCGAATTGTATGGACTCTGTTCGGTGTGCCGCGTCGACGCAAGTCCGGTCGTTCGGACTTGAGCACGGCGGAATGGATTCACTCTCCGCCCGTTGGTTCAGGCCTCTCGCCGGCGTCGGTGCGCGACTCGTTTCAACCACCACATCCGCAAGGCCGTGACATAGAGCAGCAGTGGCGTGAAACCGGCGAAGAACATGATCCAGCGGCCGGTCAAGCCGAATGCCTCGCCGTTGTGCAGGGGAAAGAGCCAGGACAATAGGGTTTCTCCTCGGGTGAACTGTCTCCAGTCCTGGACCCGCCGTACCGCGCCGCTGTATTGATCGATCCACACCTCGGTTTGCCCTCCCGCCTGTCGGACCTCTCCCGGTTGACGGAGCCCCACCGAATAACTGTCCCTGTCATGCTGAGGCAAGCCGAGCCACATCGGTTTCGCGTCAGGGAAGACGGTTCGAGCTATTGCGATGGCCTGATCGGGCGGAAGCTTGGGCAATCCGGTTTGCGGTTCGGATTGAGGTTGTAGTTCCGGCGACGTGTCCCGCACGGGTGAGAACCAGCGCACGACTGAGGTGACGGCGTCGGGGAATTCCAAATAGAACCCGGTCACGGCGAGGAGAGTCAGCAAGAGGGTACCGGCCAGGCCGGTGAGCTTGTGTACATCGTAATGTCTTCTGATGGGACTCCCGCCGGATTGAAACGACAAGGCCCGGCGGAGTTTTCCCAGAGCGGGCCACCAGAGATACAGCCCGGTCCCGATCGAAACGAGGAGAAAAACGGCCATGATCCCGACAAAGACCTCGCCTGGCTTCCCGAGCAAGAGCTCCTGGTGCAATTCGTAAATGAACGAGACGAAAAAACTGCCCCACTGCCGGTCACTCAGGGGGCGGGCGGTCGATGGGTCGACGGCAACGACGTGCCAGCGCTCTTCGGGAGGTGTGGCAGCAGGATCCTTGAACCAGGCATGGAACGTGTCACGCTCGTGGAGCGGAAAGATGAGGGTGTCGGGGGGAGACCAGTCCGGATGCACGGTCCGGGCGCCCGCTACGATGTCGCTAAGGGATTGATCGCTGCCGGCAGTCCGGATCAACTGCTCCGGATTCATCCATTCGTCGATCGTCTTGTAGAACACCAACAGGCTGCCGGTGAGGCTGGTGAGCACGAAGAGCGCGCCGCCCAACAGGCCGACATAGAGGTGCAGGTTTAGCCACACCTTTCGCCAAACCTTGCGGGCAGGCTGGGGCAAGGCCGCGACCGCTGGGGGCGCGGAAGTCTGCGGACGGGACGTGTTTGAAGGCACGCGCACGGGTTGGAGCTGGCTGACGATCATTGTCTGTCTCCGGTCTCCCTCGGCGGCCGGTGCAGGAGATTCGCGCCTGTGGCGAACACCATGAGCCCCTTTTTAATAAGACGCGTGACCAGCCTGAAACCACACCTTGGAGCCACAAGGAGGGCAAGGGCGGATCGGTCTGGAGACAGGGACCCAGAGGGTAAGGTTTTGTGTCGCTCATGCGTCCTAATAAGAAGGGACAGTGACCGCCTGCGTGGGTAGAAACCAACCATGGTGAATAAAGTGGCAGTCTCTCAGACGGGGAAAGACATACGGTGTCTCTGTGGCAGACTCACGGCTCGGCTCGAGAAGCGAGGAGTGGTCGTGAAGTGCCATCGTTGCGGAGAGCTGGTGGTCTTTCCCCTTTCAAAGTTCAAGAAATACCTCACCTGTCCGTCCCCTGATTCCGTGAAATAACCAGACTGATGACGTGCTTCGTCGCGGCGGCTCTGGGGTGAGCTGCGGCCCGAGGATTGCCTGTGTCTGTGAGCCGGCCCGTGGGATCATGAAAGGAGGAGGGGAGTCTCGATGTGAGACTCCCCTGTTGCGGTTGCGGCAGTCGGAAGGGCGACGAGGTCAGTGAAACTCGAACTTGAGGGATCCGATGGCTGTAAACGGCGCGCCCGTGTACACGATCTCGCGGAAGTTTTGCGCACCGCTGAAATAGCGATGGTCGAGAACGTTGGTGAAATTGATGGCTGCCAACAGGTTGGTCTTGTTGAAGACTTCCTGCTTCCGATAGTAGAGCGCGGCGTCCATGCGGACATACCCGGCCATCTCGAATGGTGCTTGGCAATTGGCGGGATCCTGACACTGGAAAATGCCGTTTCGCTTTCCCTGTGCGTACATCCCGATACCGGCGCCGAAACCCTGCACGACACCTTCCTGGAAAAAATAGGTCGTCCACAAACTTCCCTGGTGCAAGGCGCTGTTCGGCGCCCGACTCCCCTCGGCGAACAGGAGATCCTTGGTCACACGCGCGTCGATGTAGGCATAGTTTGCAATGATGTCCCATCCGGGCAGGATCTGGCCCGCGATGTCGAACTCCACGCCTTTGCTGCGTTGTTCTCCCGTCGCAACGGAGAAGAAAAAGCCGTTGAGCGGATCGGCCGTGAGCACATTCTTCTTCCTGGTATCGAAGAGCGCGACCGTCGAACGTAACCGTCCTCCGAACGCCTGATATTTGATGCCGCCCTCATAGGACTTGCCGCGTTCCGGATTGAATAGGTTGCCGTTGATGCTCCTGGAACCTGCGCTTTGCGGCGCGAAAGACTCCGTATAGTTGGCAAAGAGGGTAATCGGCTTCCAGGGTTGATAGGCCACACCGACTGAGGGACTAAAGGCCGAATCGGTTTTGTTGTTTTGGCTGCTGGTGGCGGTAAAATCGTCGGGATGATTCGTGATGGTTTGATCGAAGAGGTCGAACCGTCCGCCGAAGTGCACATGCAGGTTATCCAACAGGTCCACTTGGTCGCCGAAGTACGCACCCAGGATGTTGTTCTGCGTGCTGGCGTCACTGAATTTCGTGAGGGCCGGATTCAAGAATAACCGGTCGTTGGTATTGAAGATGTTGATATAGCTGAACGCGCCCGGCGTGCTCGTGTCGCCGCCGAAATCCCCCGAGGCCGTGGCCGATGAGTTTTCTCGACCGAGTTCGATTCCGATGATCGTTTTATGTTTGATCGAGCCGGTCGTGAAGTTGCCATGGAGTTCATTCTGCAAGTAGTGGCTCTGGACCGTCGTCGGAATCTCATACCTTGCCAGATTCAAGATGCCGTCGCTCTCGGCTCCGACCAGGAAGTTGGATTCAAGGCTGGAATAGCGGCTGCTGGTGACGGCGGTTCTGAACGCGGTTCGCCACCGGAACATATTGCTGATGTCATGCCACAGAGTAATGGTCGCCTTCCCATGATGGGTCTCCAGCTTGCGGGAGGGATCACCCAAGAAGCGCGAGACCGGTATCGGAGCGACCCCGTTGCCGATGGCGACGAGCCCTCGATCGATAGGCGCGCGGTCGTACATGTATTCGGCTTCGAACCGCAACGTCGTCCGTGAACTCATTTCCCAACCGAAGGTCGGGGCGAGGAAGATACGTTCGGTCTTCACGCCATCTCGATAACTCTCCGCCGATTCGTACATGCCGTTGAAGCGGTAGGTGAGCGTCTTGCTTTCGTTCAGGGGACCGCCGATGTCGATCGTGGGGCGGTACAGCCCGTAACTGCCGACGATCATCTCCGCCGAATAGTAGGGATTTCTCAACGGAGCTTTGGTGACCTGGTTGATGACTCCACCGGGATCAGAGCGGCCGTACAGGTAGGACGGCGGACCTTTTACGACTTCGACGCTCTCGATGTTGATGATATCGCGTTGCGCACGGGCACTGAAGGTACTGTCGTCTCGGAAGCCGTTTTTGAAGACATTCAGATCGGAGGCAAAGCCTCGAATCATGAAGGTACCGCCTTGTCCGCCTTGCGTGCTGGACTGCGAGACGCCGCTGACGTTCCGGAGGGCTTCACTGAAGCGAATCACTTTTTGGTCGTCCAGGACCTGTCGGGTCACGACCTCCACGGAGCGTGGTGTGTCATGGATCGGAGCGGGAATACGCGTGGCCGAAGAGGATTCGTCGACGGCATACCCGCGATCTTCGACTTCCTTCACGACGATTTCCGGCACTTTCACCGGCTTGGGTACCGCTTGAATCTGGGTGTTGGGGTTGGGCGGCGCTGGCTCTTGGCTCAGCGGAGCGAGAGGCAAGGGCGTTGCCGCCACGGGTTCCAACGTCATCGTTCGGGCCTCGGTCATTCGATAGCTAAGGCCGGTTCCAGCGAGCATCAGCGCCAAGGCCTCCTGCGGCGTGTGACGACCGCTGACGCCGCTGGTGCTCCTTCCTTCAGCCAGGTCGGATGGCAGCAAGAGACGATAGTTGGCTTGATCGCCAAATGCGGTGATGGCGGACCCCAAGGCCTGCGGTGGAATATTGAAGTCCACCGTGTCTGATGTCTCAGCAGCTGCTGTGGCCTGCGCAAGGAGAAGGGGACTGTTGTTCGATGTGGTGAGACGCTCGCTTCGCGCTTCAGCCAGGTTTCCGGCCGTATGCACCAGAACGGCCGATACGGAGAGTGTGACGACGACTTGCCATGAGAGATGCATCATTCCCCCTCTATTAGTCCGGTATGAATAAGCGCACGTATCCGGGCACGGGCCGAGCGACGCGCACTCGGCGCTTCATTAGGTAAAGACGGACCGGGCCGAAAAACTTGTAATCGAAATCGTGTGCGTTGAAAAAAAACTTGAAGGAGATGACGGAAGACAGCGTCTAATTGCGAAGAGGATGGATGACGTCTCAGGAAAACTTCGGTGTCTGTTAGTGCAAGAGGACGAGGTAGGGCGTCAGGGTGGTGTCGTGAATTCGCAACGTCTGTTCAATCATTCGGAGCGCGGCATCCGGGTCGCCAATGTCGAACACACCTGTCACGTTCAGTGAGCGAAGCGCCGGGTTCAGAATCATAATGCGCCCGGCCCGGTACCGGTTGAGCTCTTCGACGACTGCGGCCAGCGGCTGGGCTTCGAAGATCATTTTCCCACGTTGCCAGGCGGCGATGGCATTGGCGTCGACGGCGTGGGCCCTACCCAGTCCGGCCTCGGTACTGTAGGAGATCTGCTCGCTTTGCCGGACCACCGTTGCGGGGACCTGGCGGCCGTCCGTTGCCGATACCTGAACGGCATGCTCCGTGACGGTCACGGTGACGGCATCTTGGTGGCGCTGAACCAGAAAGCTTGTTCCGAGCGCGCGGGTGCTCACATCTCCGCTCTGTACCGTGAACGGCCGTACTGTCTCGGGAGTGACGGTGAAACTGGCTTCTCCGGTGAGCAGCCGGATCGTTCGCTGCTGCGGAGTGAAGGCGACGGCCACCGCGGTATCGGTGTTGAGATGGATACGACTCCCGTCCTCAAGCTTGACGTGTCGTTGTTCCCCCACTGCGGTGCGGTAATCGGCTGACGCGAGGTCGAGTCGTTCTTGAACGATTCCCCATGAGAGCCAACCGGCGGCGAGTAAAACACAAGCGGCCAGTCCCCACTTGATCGTGCGTCGTGCACGCGGGAGCGTGCCGTGCGGCATCGATGCCGTCAGGTCGGCCGAACCGGCGCAATCGCCATTCGGCAGCAAGCCGATATCCCGCCATAGGATTTCCGCCTCTGTGTAGGCGAGTTGGTGGGCGGAACTTTGCGTCCGCCAGGCAGTGCACGCCAGGCGCTCTTCATCGGAGGCGTGACCGGAATGGATGCGGACCAACCAAGCGAGGGCTTCGTCGATCAGTGGAGAGGAGGCATCTGGAGGTGTCGAGTCAGGCATCCATCGTACCATTGTGCACACGACTGCCCCTGAACGGGATACTGGTCGATGTACGCTACTCTATAAGACGGATGGCGCTCGGCTTTCAACAGTTAGGATTATCTGGTGGATTCCTCCGGATGCAAGCGGGCGCGGCAGTGCCGCAAGGCTTGGACGATATATTTCGCGACCATACTCTCGGACACCTTCAGACTGTCGGCGATTTCCCGGTGTGTTTTCCCTTCCAACCTGTTGAGCAGCAAGGCCCGCCGGCATTTGGGCGACAGTTCGCGCATGGCGACTTCCAATTGGGCGACCCGCTGCTTGGCGTCCAAGGTATCCTCGGCCGACGGGGCCGGACTGGCTGTTTCTTCAGGGGGCGGTTCGATGCTGAGCGCCCCCCGACGGGTGCGAAGTTTTCGCAGATTGTCTACCGCGAGATTGGCCGCGACCCGAAACAGGAAGGCTCGCGGGTTTTGCACATCGATTGAAGGCCTCATGCGGACGAGGTGCATGTAGGTATCCTGAGTGCAATCGGCGGCGAGATCACGGCAGCCGAGCTTGTGGGTGAAGAACCTCAAGAGATCGTTGTGATGCTCTTCGAAGGCAGTGAGACAGGGAAGTGTATGTTCATTCTGCATGATGGATCCTATTCCAGGCGGTAGCCGATGGGGATGTGGACGACAACATGGGATTGATCGAGTGGATACTTCAACTGGACTGGAGACGCTTGTTCGAGCAGGGCGACCGCGTCGAGATCGAGAATCGAGTGGCCCGATGGCGTGACGATCGTAATGTCGCTGATGCTGCCGTCTTCATGGATCACGGCTTGAAGCATGACATTGCCCTGCCAGCGACGGCTTTTGGCGAATGTCGGGTAACGTTTGCTCTGTTCGACCTTTGCGAACAACATTTCGGCGAGCCATCCGTAATCGGCATGGAGTATCCGTGAGACGGTGGCCTCGCGGGCGCGAGGCGTCGGACGGTTGACGAGCCGGATCGATTCGCGAATGGAAGGCATGGAGGTCGTGAGGGATGCTTCGGCTGCATCGACGGTCGGGGGCGGTACTTCGGACGGTTCCGTGGTGGTGATTGGAAGATCTACACGTGTGGTTTGAGGCGCCTCGTGCACTGATTCGTCGGACGTGAGGTCCGTTGATGGGGTATGAAGGACAGGCGAGGCACTGTCGATGGCCACGGAGGCGTTCTCTGTGTCCTGTGGCCGGACGAATCCATCTTGCGTAGGTGCGATGATTCCGGAATGAGCCTCCAGCGGTCGAGCCGCTTCGGTATTGGCGGCGTTCGGACGGGACCGGACCTGCCGTGGAGACTTGTCCCTCGGCATGACGGAAGGGGAGACGGACGATGCGGAAAAGGGGGTGGGTACGTCCGCTGCGACAGGTTGCAACGCCGGCGCGCTCACCATTGTAACTTCCCAGCGGAAGGGGCGCGGCTCCGGGAGAATGGAGAATTCAGCCGCGAGGACCAACGCCGTCCCGAGACTCAGGCCATGCAGGGTCAGCGAAACCAGCCATCCTCCCATTCGCGCCAGAGACTCGCGGTTGTCGTTCATCTCAAACCTGCTTCCGGCGTCTGTTGTTTTCGAAATTCGCTCGGCGAACATCCGATGGCTCGTTTGAAGAAGTGGCTGAACGCGAACGCGTCGCTGAATCCCACCGATTCCGCAATCTGGGCGATGGTCAGGCTCTGGTCGCTGAGGAGTTTCGTTGCTTTGGCGAGATGCAGTTGCTTGAGGTATTCGGAAAAGGAGAGCCCCATATACTTGCGAAAGATCTCGGAGGTGTATTTCTCCGAGTACCCCAGGAGAGTGGAGAGTTCCTTCAACGTCAGGCGATCCCCGCTGCGCTTGGACAGCAGGGCCGACAAGCGTGCCGCCGGGGTAACGGAATTGAGAGGCGTGATCTGTGGCGTCGGCCAGAAAGGTTGTGGCTTGGTCCGCAGGCTGTGCAATGGCCGTTGCCGTGACGCTTCGATTGAAAGCGGAGGGCTCCCGGATGAGACGATGCCGATGATGGATGTATCGATAGTTCGTGCCCGGCGGTCTTGGTGCATAATTTCCCCCACAAAAAATAAAAAGCCCGCGATCGTATGACCGTGGGCTCTGGGAATTAAATTCCTCGGGCCTCTGCTGAGAGTACTGGCAGAGACTATCTCGTTATTGAGTACGATTCTCAATATCACAATTTAGAAAAACATGTCAAGCGGGCTGTGGAGCAAAGCGTCAGGCCACCGAGTGATCGTTTGAAAATTTGTCCGGAACGGAGCGGAGGATTAGGAGCGATGTCCGCCGACTAATGTCAGAAACATGGCCGTCATCGCCATAAGTGCAATACCCGTCCAGACACCATAGGCCATATGGACCTTGCGGGAGCTCGTATATGTCATCGCCACCAAGGCAAACACGACATATAAGAGCGATCCGGCGGCTAACGCATACCAGACGAGAGAAAGGTAGGGCGACACGGTGAGTCCACTTAGGACCGTTCCGATACATGTAGGCGCGCCACCGGTCAAGCCGAGTAACACCACCGTGCGCGGAGGGATCGGAGATTGCCCCGCCGCCCCGACAATGCCGAATCCTTCGGTTCCATTGTGGAGGGCGAAACCAGCCACGAGGAGTCCGCTCAAGGCCCATTCTCCGCCGGCGTAACTGGTTCCGATCGCGAGTCCTTCACCCAGGTTGTGAAGACCCATGCCCGCCGCGATGACAAACGGAAGTGTCAGTGCCTGGTCGGCGTGCCGTCCTTTGAGGAATTGATGTTTTTCGAGGTGGACAAGGCCGACAAAGCTGAGAAACAGGCTGCCCAGAAACAGCAGCCACGAGAAGGGATCGCGCACTCCCATCAATTCCACCGCTTCGTGCATCAAGTCGAAGATGAGATAGGTCAGTACCCCGGTGGAGAGCCCGATCAGGCCGGCTTCCCACGTCCGGGGAAGGGCACGACGAAGCACCAAGGCCGCCGCGATGCCCAGGTAAACCGGAACGACTCCTGCGAGGATACCCAATCCGACGAGGTCGAGCATGGGGCGATCCTAGCCAATATCTGTCGTGCGTGGAATGTTCAGTATCCGGAAACTGCTCAGTGGGAAAAGATAGGTATGAAAGTGTGAGAGGTTTGTTCGAGTGAGGCGCTTGTCATTCGGCGGATGCAAGGCGACGCAGTACCGATGGATGGAGGTTGGCCGACTCGCAGATGCACCGGAACGAATTCCCGTGACTCTCAAAGACCCGCAGCCTGCAATTTGCGGTCAGGGGCCCTCGTGCTATGCGATGAAGATCAGAGGTCACTAACCGTGCGGAAGTGGGGTCGCTTGTCAAAAAATCTGGCCCATGGAATCCGTGACCGACTTTGCTCGCAAATCGGCTTGCGTTACAGCCACTATTGAAATATGGCGGAGGGGGCGAGATTTGAACTCGCGGATAGGTTACCCCATCTCCGGTTTTCAAGACCGGCACGTTCGGCCACTCCGTCACCCCTCCACAACAGGCCGTAGCACACTCAGCGTCAGGATCTCTCGATTGTCTGAATTCCACCCATGTAAGGCTGTAGTACTGTCGGCACGGTCACCGTCCCATCCGGCTGTTGGTAATTTTCAAGAATGGCGACGAGGGTTCTTCCCACCGCCAACCCGGATCCGTTCAGGGTATGGACGAATTCGGGCTTGTTGTCTTTCTTCCCGGCCTTTGCCCGGCAGCGAATGTTTGCCCGCCGCGCTTGGAACGCTTCGAAATTGCTGCAGGA
>JACCDZ010849135.1_pt1 | contig 19844 bp, 16 predicted proteins | sample 7449551 | NCBI WGS metagenome assembly JACCDZ01 (sample SAMN15323452, study PRJNA562643) | freshwater metagenome | isolation source: river surface water | place: USA:Blue River Watershed | collected 2017-08-18
GGATACATAGGCGCCACACATATTCCACAGAAAATGCCACCCAAAACAGGAAATCCCGCCCAACTCGTCCCTTCCTCGTTGCGTCGAGGACATGTCACAGACTGTCCTTCCACGTTGCGTCGAGGACATGTCACAGACTGTCCTTCCACGTTGCGTCGAGGACTATATGCCAAAGTGCCGTCAACAGAATGATCCAAATACAAAATCAGACCACTTACCCCGCCCACAAAACCAAATGCCGTCGCGAACGTGGGTATATAATCGTAATAGGCCAATTGTAACCTCGGCTTCAAGGATTGAAAGATTGTTTCCTATTATTTGTGTGTGAACGAAATGCTTTTTATAAAAAAAAATTGTAAAAAAACAAAAATAAAATTACATATTTTTTAAAAACTTGTACGTTTTATACATAGAAAAAGGAAACGCCAAAGGATACAAAAAGCTGGCAAAATATCCACAAATTCCAAAGCCACTGATTGTGCCAACCGAATCGAAAAACGACGGAAAAGAATTTAATTCCTGTTTCTTTTCAACGAGCAGCCCGAATCCATACAAACAACCCAATACATATCCAAGCGATTGATAGTACTCCAAGTTCGCATGGTATTTTTGCAACAAAGAATCAATATTAAGAGCAGTAACAACTTTAATTTTTTATTTGAAAACAAAATAAAATCCAAAGGAAAATAATTAAAAAATGAAATACACCAAGAACTCTTAGACAAGTTGAGTCAAATCTATTAAACATTTCCCTTTCAATGGCTTCGAATATTTTTCCTTCACTTGCTCACGCACACGGTCATCAAGCAAACAATCAAAACAAAAGTTAATTGCTTTTCGGTTGTATCGGACGCAGAATTTACTATTATATTCTTTTCCACATCCCCCGATACAATGTTCCCATAGACCATGGCAGTTTTGTAACCACCAACCGCAATTTCGAATCAAATCTTTGATTTTTGCATGTCGATTTGAACATAAAATATTGTACTCTGCGTCCTTGGTAAATTTTTGAAAAAAAGAACAAGGTTCATCGGTGATATCAAATGTCTCTCGAAATTCATCCCACATATTTTTCTTCGCACATAAAAAATACAAATACGGCTCGGTTTTGTGTTTTCTTACGTCACAGGGAAATCCACATTTGCAATTGGGAAGTTCAATCGCCAATTCATTGGAAGGCAAACAATAATCCACATCAAAACGCGTGTACTTTCCCCCTCGAATGTTTGAAAAGTTTTCGGGATGGTCAATCATCAATTTTTCTGCAATGAAATTTTCAACAAACAAGGCATCAAAATAATCATTTTCCGCTTCGAAGTTTTCGAATACACCTCCTTGATTAAAAAAAATATTAAAGCCAGTGTCATAAATTTTTGTTTTCATGATATTTGTCACATGCCTCAAAAAATTGAATAAACTATTAGCAGGGTAAATCGCAACGATTTCAAATGAGTCCATGTTCCGTGTATTTGCACCACCTCTCCCGGATTTGTGTTCCCAAAACCGTCGAAACAATCTCGTTGTTTCGCCGACATAATAAATGTCGTCGTCTGATTTTAAAATATATATCCAATGCGTCATGAAAAATACAATAATTAAAAAATGAAATACAACAAGAAATTAAGATGCAACAAAGAAAACAAAAACAATCAATTTCTTTTCCATTTGTCCGCCTTCGCGTTCAACCGCTCATCTTCCAAGAATTGGGCTCTCGCGTCTGGCAGAGGAGGCGTAATGGGTTCTGTCATATGGATATTCCTTGTAGCACGCTTTCAAGAAATGGTACATGGAAAAAGGAACAATCGCCGGGTACATTGGCGACACACATATGCCCACGAATACGCCACCCAAGATGGGAAATCCGCCCCATAGCGCCGGGTGCACTTTGTCCTCTAAAAAGAGTTGCAATCCGGTGAACCCACCGGCGAAGCCGAATCCAACGCCAAATCCGGGCAGCCATTGATAATATTGCAATTGCATGCGTGGTTTCAATGTTTGAAAAATTTGACGGAAAGAAGACATTTTTTGTTTTATTTGATTTTTTTTATTTAAAAAAAAAATAATAATTAAATTATGAGTTACAAATACAAACTTTGGGATGTGGCGACGTATTTCAACATGCGCGCATCGACGAGAGACAAGGCATGCTCAATTTCCACCAATCCAAGTTGACCGCACGCCGATCCAATCTCTCGTGCCAACGCACATATCTTCAGAATTGCTTTGACGAAATCCCCCGTCGATACGTCCTTTTCCTCTCGCACCCGTTGCAAAATGATGCGACAAGTCTCCTCGTCCTCCGCTTTCGCCCACTCCCCCATGTATTCGCACAAATCGGATTGGAACTCGGTTTGTTGAGAGGAAATATACAAATTCGCCTCTCGTTCTCTGTCCATGTATTTATGCAAAATCGATTCCAACTGAAGAAAGTCCTTGTTGTCACGTTGCACCGCACGTTTTTCCTCCGGAATGCGGACATCACAACATGCGGTTAAGATCGAGATCCATTCTTCCGTTGTTTTCTCTCGAATAGGTTGCACATCGTCTTCGATCCGAGGACTTACAAAAATAAAATCCGTCATAACGAGCGGATGAATTTCGGCCAAGCGGCTGGCCAGTTCCCCCTTTTCCGTGAAATAATATTTTTTTTCTTGCAAGTCATCGACCTCTCTGGCAACAAGAAATCCTTCTTCTACCAATATACGAACAATGTGGTTGACTTCGGTTTCGGCGTAGAGTTCCATGGCCTCCAATTCCTCCCGGGCTTTCGTCCATTTCTCTCGCAACACAATGACTTGTTCAAAGGCGCGGGCATCTTCTTCCACATATTTGAATTCATTTTGGAGAGTCTGTAATGCCCTCTCCGCTTCCTTGCGTTTCTTGTTGACGGATTGCTGGCGTTTCTGTGTCCATGTGACAAACTCCTCGCATTTGGCCGTCGGAGTGCGGAGAGCGTTGCGAATGTGCCTCTCTTTGGCTTCCAACTCGGCGAGACATGTTTGCACAAACTGGTGTTGATTTTTCACTTGTCGGGACCACACATCCATAATCATGCTCTGCTTGGCAAAATCATGGAATGCGTTGCGTTGTCCCTTTTTAATCAAGGAGAGCACCATCCGGTAATCCATTTGGAATTTGGATTCGAGACGTTGGGGCGTGTTCGAGAGGATCGCTTTCCACTGTTCCCAGGAGGGGGATCGGGAGAAGAGAGTCGGCAGCAAAATCGCGTGGCCAACCGTGTCAATGCCGCGCCTACCGGCGCGGCCAGCCATCTGCGTATACTCGTGGGCCAACAAAAACCGAAACGACGAATCGCCGTCGGGTTTCTGCACCCCCGTAAAGACCGCCGTCCGAATGGGACAATCGAGTCCGATGGCAAACGATTCGGTGGCAAACAACAAACGAATCGACTTTTGGGCAATCAACAGTTCCACGATTTCGCGCAAAATCGGAATCATGCCGCTGTGGTGGATGCCCACGCCTTTCTCCAAGAGTTGCACCAATTGTTGGTATTCGGGCAACACCAAATATTCTCTATAATTGGGCAATTTGGCGCGAAGAAATTGTTCGCAGGTGCGGGCAATGGTGTAGGGTTCCTTGGCGTCAAAAGGCCACAAACTCTGCGTGATTTTGTGGGCGGCTTGTTCCACTTGTTTCCTCGAAAACACGAACACAATGGCGGGCAACAGACAATCGTCGACATCGGGATCTTCTTTTCCTTTCATGAATTGGGCGAGAGAATTCAAGGTATGTTGGCGATTAATTCTGAGCCGATTCTCCTCGTAGGTTTTCAAGACGAATTCCATGGATTGGTACGTTTCCTCGTTCAAGGTTTGTTTTTTTGCAGATTTGAATTCTATGAGTCGGTTACTTAGTCCACGGATGCGTTGGACGACGGATTTCGTTCCTATGGTTTTGAGGGCGGCTTCCGTCGTCGGCAAAAAGATATAATGTGTGAGAGGCACGATACGGTGGATGGTGCCCGCCAACACGACTTGTTTTTGTTCTGGTCTCTCTTCGTCTTCTCCTCCTCCTCCATTGGGTTTCTTGGTATCTTCAATCCACGACGCAAAACGAAGGGGACCATCGAGGGTGGCACTCAACATGAGCATCTGAATGTGGGCGGGCAACGTCATGATGGTTTGTTCCCAGACATGTCCACGGTCGGCGTCATTAATATAATGGACTTCATCCATAATGACACACCCCAAATCGTTGGCAATGTCGAGTTGAAGAACCGAAGAAGACGGGTTGTTTGGATTGGTTTGGTTTCCATTATGATTATGTGACAAAAAAATCGCATTGTTGAGAATCTCCGCGGTCACCAACAACAATTGGGCGGAAGGATTGGTTTTGATGTCGCCGGTGCACAATCCTACCGAAATGTCGGGAAATTTCCGGGAAAATTCGTGGAATTTTTGATTGCTCAAGGCTTTGATGGGACTGGTATAGACGACTTTTTTGTGTTGATGCAAAATGAAATGGCGGATGGCAAACTCGGCGGGCAACGTTTTGCCCGACCCCGTCGGCGCACACACAAGAACATGATGACCATGAAGCAGACCATCGATTGCGTGTTTTTGAAAATCGGAGAGGGGAAACTCAAACCCGAAATGTTCGTCGGTTGTTTCCACTTTTTGATCGTCTTTTTGTTTGTTTTCATCGTGGTTGTTCAAGTCCTCTCCCCTTCGGGGGGAGGCAGTCCGTGTTTCAAAAGGTAAATTATACGTATTGATGGGCATGGGTGTTTTTGTTTCTTGTGATTTTTATATTTTTTCTTTGAATTAACTTTTGTTTGTTTTTCTTTGAAAAAAATATAAAAAAAATCGTTTTATGTTTATTTTTTTTTCGTTATTTGCGAGGATGGGATCGACGTGTTTTTCGGCGAAGGTTGTTGCGACGGGGAGTTTTATGAAAACCGCCCGACATAATTATGTTTTTTTTTTACAAAAATACTTGTTTTGTTTAATACAAAGAAAATAAATTTGTGCAAACACACTAACCCAACAAACAATCCAAAACTAAAATCAAATAAAAATAAAAAAAAAAACACAATCCAATCGAAAACCAATCCAAAATCCAAAAATGACAACGACCACGATTTTCCCCATGAACACGAATGATTACAACCACCGCGGGGTGCCCGATTCCCATTTCGGTCTTCTCTCGGGGCATCATGCCCGTACCGACGAATTAAACGACCGTGTCTATTCCCGTAATTTTTCCGACCAACCCTTGCCCCCCAATTTCGATCCCCGTCCCACGCCCACCAAATACTCCCGTTTCCCCATGATCGAACGTCGGTCTAAAGATGTCCAAGTTCCCCTCGAGGTTGGCACCCCCTACCAACCCTCCACCAATTTCGCCGACATCACAGGAAAAGCTCCCGTCGGTTTTTATTTAGCCAACATCGACACGGAAACCATCCTCCAAAATCGTCATGTGGCCTATCAGCGCCATGCCGACCAGGGGGTCTACGTCCCCGATTCTTCCAGTGATTTGTATGGTTTCGCCGCCGTGGGTCGCCGTGAAGATTTGTCCGAACACGATGGTTTGTTTAAAAGACACACCCTACAAACCACCGGATCCAAAATCGCCCACATGACGGGGCAGCATTTATTCCACAACAATACTCGTACGCAATTACGAGGATTGTAAAACACAAATAAAAAAAAATAAAAAAAAATATAGGATAACATAGAGCCCCTTTGAAAAAAGAAAAGATTTGCCTATATTTTTTTAAAAAAAAAAGAAACAAAAACAAAACAAAAAACAAAACAAAAAACATGAACACACACCCAACAACAACAAATTATGAATTGGACGGAACGTTTTGGTTATTTTTGTTATTGGCCATCGTAGCCATCGTTGGTTTCTATTGGCAGACAAGACGTCCATCGACAACCAACGAAGGCTTCACTTTGCCCACCTCCCTTAAACTGGAATCCTTTGAAGATTACGACGCCGAGTTCCGCGACACCATCGACCAAACCGCCGCCTTTGCCAAAGAGCAAGTCGATATTCTCTGGACCAATACCCAAATGGATGCCGAGACGTCTGCCGTCTTGGATATACAAGGCACCCTTGTGCCCGAATTCAAACGTCGCCAGCTCAAACAAATGGAGACTTCCAAAAAAAGCAAATGTAACCAGAAATCCAAGGACTTATCATCATCGTCCAAAGACCTAAATGAGAGTTCTCATTTGAAACAAATGCGATCGTTTGATTGGAACCGCAAACCGTATCAACCATGCACGGTCGTGGATGATCAGGAGGGTGGCTACAAAAAGGGACAATTCACCCACATTCTGGCTCTCCAACGAACCATTTACGAACAAGACGATTTGATTTTCTTTTTGCGCAAATGTGCGTACTGGTTGCGTCCCGGGGGCTATTTAGCCGTGCAATTGATGGAACCCGACGATTGGGCCAAACAAAGTATTCCCCCTCTCGCTAAAAAGTTGTCGCGGCTCTCTTCGTTTCCAACAAAAAACAACAACGACCTTAACAAGTCCACGACTCAAAGAGGAGAGGCAGTCCGTGCCAAAGGCTGCCTCTCCACTTCTCTCCGAGGACTTGACAAAACATCCTTTGAACGCAGCGAGATTGACATGATCCACACGAAATACATTTCCGAGTACACCCCCCAATCATCCGCCAACAACAAAAATAGTGTCTCTCTATTGCATCACACGGAAACATTCCAAGATGCGGCCAACCCGGAGAAAACATTCCAAAAACGAACCACATTCCGTCATGTCGACAAATCCATTGAAGAAATCACCCAGGACATCGAGTATTGTCGTTTCCAAGTGGCAGGAAAATATGATGTGTCGGATCAAACCGCGTCCTCGATTTATTTATTTCGTTATTTGGGTTAAAAAAAAAGAAAAGAAAAACATGGAACAAATTTATAATGACAACGACGACGACGACGACAACAACAACAATATCCTATCGATTACCACATGCATCTATGTTGTCATTGCCGCCATCATAATATGGTTCCTCTATTTGAAAATACGATATCCATTTTGGGGATCCCAACCGGTATTGCATACCTATGATTGGAGAGCCCGTCTTTTCCAAAAACGGCCACGCATCATTGAAACCAAAGTGACGCCGAATATCATTCACGAACAAAATACCACGTTATTTTCGTTGCCCTACGATGAATGTTCTCTCGACACGAAAAAAGAAATCTGCCGATTGTTGGTGGCGTATTACATTCCCTCGGATCGAATCACGTATTGTATGACGCCGGCGCTCTTCGATGTCTATTTTCGGGGGAGTTTTCGGCGACCTATCGTCACCATGTGGAGAGAACCTACCACCTTTTCCCAATTGGCAAAAAACACGTCCTATAAAATCGTTGGATGTATATGTAGTCGCGGAATCTATGTACGATTGGGAGAGGCTGAAACATCGGTAGAAGGATTTTATTTTGATTGGTTGACCTTTCGACCAACTGCCTCTCCAACACAAACACAAACACAAACACAAACACAAACACAAACACAAAAAATGTTTGAAATCCACGAATGGAGACAACGCCGCCTAACATTACAAACCTATGTGTCTGTATTTCGAAGAGAAGGGGGAGAAGCATGCGCGGGTGTCATTCCGATGGTGTCGTTTGTACAAAGTATGTATTATTTGCCTCTCGTCTATCGCCAAAATAACGACACCCAGCGGGGAGAGGCAGAAAACCAAACCAAATTGGACCGTTTGCCCCAAAATTTCCGCATCCGCCGTATTGAAACGGACGACAACATTCATTTTTTGCAGGATTTCATGGAGACGTTGCATATGGGTCGGCAACACGCGGCGGCCATTTTCGCGCCGTTGCCCGCCCTCTTCGAATGGATCAAAGAGAGACAATTGATGGTGTGTGTACTCCAACAGTACGATCATTTGTATGCGTTGTATTTTTTCCGACATGCCAATCTAAAATACGATGATTTGGAGAGCACGGGTGCCAACGATGTGTTGCATTTGGTGGCGAGTTATTCGAATATGGTGTTAATGAAGGACATTGCGGACGGGGAACAAAAAGCCGATGCCATGTTTTACTTGGGATTCCAACATGCCTTGCACTCGGTGGTTACCGAGAAACGAAGCACGCGATCCATTCATCTCTCCCCATCCGACAAAAAACAAAGGAAAGGGCAACGATCGTCGTCGACGTCGTCTCTCATGGATGGCAAATACGGATTATTGAGTGTGGATGAAATCGGGCACAACACGAAATTGATTCCCTATTGGGAACAATCGTGTAGTCCGTTGTGGCGAACTGCATCGGCCTATTATTTATACAATTATGAATGTGCGGCCATGCCGTATGCAAAAGAAGATTGTTTTGTTTTGTTGTGAGTGAAAAAAAAAAGATACTTGGAATTACAATAAAACAAAAAAGGTGTGTGTGAGCTCGTCGCTTTTTGTCGCTTTTTGTCGCTTCGCTTTGCAAAGCTTATCCGAACATGGCGCGCATTTCAGAATAGGTCATGGGCCGTCCCATTTTCTGAAGAAATTCATCGGAACGATTGTTTAAAATGGAACTCAACGTGTCGGGAGAAAAATTTCCTTGGTTGCGTGCTTCCTGTATATCTTTTTGGTGTCCTTGTTCGCATTCCTTCATGATTTCTGTTAGAACGGGAGGCGACGAAGGATTTGTGGCAAAGGAATTGTTGTTCTTATTGGATTCTTGAGAGGACATGATTTGTTTTGTTTATAATTTTATAAAATTCTTCTTTGTGTAATAAAATTATGAAAAAGAAAACAAATCTTACATGGAAAACAAAAAAAAAACCTTCAAAACCTAAAAAAAAAAGATTCACCATAACAATTGATCGGCATAATAGCCCGGCGATCCGCGTCGATGTCGATCTTTCTCATGGCGACGTTTGTAAGCCCGACGACGGCGGGTCGCAAATTCGTGTCCTCGCGTGGCCATGAAAGTGGGATAATCGCCCATACCTGCCGCACCGATGCTGGCTAGTTTTTTGCCATCTTTTTTGGAGAAGACATCGAGTTTTTTGCCCGGAATAGTGGACAAACGAACAGTGACTCCCAGCCGTTTGGCTTGTTTGCGTGTATACGCTCGAATGGTATATGGTGACAGCATGGATTGTTTTTTTTTTAAATATATATTTTTATTTTTTTTAATGTTTCTTTGAGCCGTTTCTTCTAATTAATAAGACATAAAATATATATTTTTTGATTGTTGAATTGATGATTGTTTCTGTTCACACATAATATCGTAAAATAACAATACCGGAACCTCCCTTGGCACCGGGGCGATTTGTACTGCTTCCGGAACTTGACCCTCCACCCCCATTGCCCGTATTGGAATCCGCCGCACTGGGTGTGATATTTGTGTAATTAATACCACCGTTTCCTCCTATTCCATAGGTGAGTCCGGTTAAATCCGAGACAGTGCCAGCACCACCGACACCAGCCACCCCACTGGATCCATTTCCACCATTTCCGGAACTACCACCACCGCCCCCGCCTCCTCGTGAAAACGAACCACCAACTCCTCCCGCCCCACCGGCCGAATCGGTGGCTTTGGCTCCACCTGCCCCCGATTGAACATACCTACTGTAATATCCACCCGATCCGCCGTACGCGGTAATGGTGGAACTGGGACTCACCACAATCATCGAATCCTCGCCCGAAGAACCCGAAGATTCGGGAGACGATGCTCCGCCTGCCCCACCATCTCCCACGGTAATTTGGAGAGGAGTGGTCAAACATTTGTCTAAATCGAAAAATCCGATGCGAACTTGTCCGCCGCCGCCTCCGCCGGCGGCGCCATTGTCGTGGGAACCGCCGCCTCCGCCACCGCCGCCCACAATCAAATAAACAATACGTCCCCCGGGCAAGGGAGGCATCCAATCTTGCACGCCCACATCAATAAACGTAAAGGTAAGAGGATAAGATGGCAAGGGTTTGATGGGCAAACGTGTCAAACACGATTTGGCTCGTAATAATTTAGCGCGTTTGTTTCGAACGGTATTCGTCATTGTGTAAGTTTTTAGTGTTTTGTGTTTTTTGGGTTGTTTTTATTGTTGATTTCCCAAATATAAAAAAAAATATCTTTTTCTTATTTTATAACAATACAATAAAAATAAAATATATACAAACCAACAAAATAAACGCACACACACACACATACACATATTTAAAAAGAAAAGGGAAAAAAAATAAAATGAGTCATTTACCATTATATACATCTCCCACCTCGGTTGTTGATTACGATAAGCTTATAGCAAAAGGCAATGATCTTGCGAAGATATCCCCGTCCCCGTCCCCGTCCCCGTCCAAGTCCAAGTCCAAGTCCAAGTCCAAATCCAAGTCCAAATCCAAATCAAAAGAGAAACAATCAACACAAAAAAAAACCAACACACCGACGCCACCAAAAACTGGATGGAAAAAACCCGACCCAAGCTTTCTTGATAATTTTTTACGTGCACAAGCTCCGCTTGGTCCGGATTATGAACATAAATATAATAAGTGTAAAAAACGGCAACAGAAAATCTTGCAAGTAAATGATAAATTAACGCAACTAAATGATAAATTAACCGACACAGTAACAAAAATTATGGATGACATTAAAACATTGAAAACAGAAAATCTTGAATTAAAAAAAAAGATAAATAAAACATTAAAAAACCGTCCTCAATCTTCGAACAGCCGTCCCAAGACGGCTGCTGACGGCGTGCCAACACGTGAGCATTCAGCTAGTAATCTTAAACGAAACTATTCCGCAATAAAACGTCCTCAGTATATAAACAAAATTGTAATTTGATCAAATAAATAAAATATTTTGTTATTGACTTTTTTTTTTAATTACAAAAAACAAAAATTACAAAAACAACAACAAAATATGACAAGACAAGACAAGTCCCTGAAACAAACGGGTAAAAACACAAACAAAAACAAAACAAAATTATAATAATTCCTTCATGACATTGTTGCCCAAAACGGGATAACTGGCTTCCATGAGAATGCCACACTGTCCGGCTCCGCCATTGAACTTGGCACCGCGGCCCAAATAAATGTAGCCCTCGTCGCCCCACGTCGTCGACCAGCTGTTCTTGACCTTGTAAAAGTCCAATCCATCTTCCGTGGTGCCATATCCCACCGCCAAAACGCCATGATCCAAATTCGTGCCACATGTGCCGGTGAACACGCCACTCTTGTACAATTGGAAATCGCGTTGGTCGGCTTCAATGGCTACACTCACGGGTTGCATCGATAATGCGGTCATCATCGCCGCATCGGAATTCGCCGTCACATCGACGTATTTGATGGGCGCCGTGCCCTCCACGGGTTCACATCTATCGCGTTGACAAGACCCCGACGTTTTGGTGACACCACTAATGTAGGGATAATCGATTTCGGTACACAATCCGCCGTTTTTCTGCACCCATGTGAAGGCATTGTCCATGAGACCGCCATTGCAGCCGTGGTCCTTGCCCCCATAGGCATAATTGTCACAATCGACGAGTTCCTGTTCGGACAGAGACACCAAATCCCCCGTCTTGATGGCATAAATGCCCTCGAGGGCACCCGTCGTGGAGAACGACCAACAACTGCCGCACTGTCCTTGGTCTTTGACGGGGGTGACGGCGCCCAATTGCACCCAATCCACGGACGCGGGCAAATCGGCTTGGCCTAAAATGTGGTCGCGACGTCGCAAATAAAAGGGATCCGATGGAACGACGAGACCGCGGTATCCACCGCCACCATGGAGACGCACCCAATCGCGGAATTGACTGGGGTCCATGGCCGAAAAACGATTGTGACCGAGGGTGTAGGTCAAATTCAACGCATTGACTTGCATGATGTAAAAATGGTTGTCGAGCCACGTGTCAAAGGCATCGCCTTCTTCCACCACGGTTTCGTAGGATATGTTGTGGTCATTCATCCATTGGCGAAAGAGAGTGCCTAAACTGGCATTATTGGCTTGAACGGAGGCGGACGTGCTTAGCAGAAGAAAGAAAGCCGCCAACGCAGACAAAATCCAAAAGGAGGATATCATCTTCTTTTTCATTTTTTTATTTTTAAAAACAAGAGTGAACAAGCAAAAAAAGAAAAGGATTTAATATTATTGTTGTTTTGTAAAGAAAAAAGAAGATAGCTTTAAATGTATTTAACTACATACAACAATTAAATTGTAACGGAGAAAGAAAATAGTAAGTCGTGGGTAAAAACAAAAATCAAATCAAATCAAATCAAATCAAATCAAATCAAATCAAATCAAATCAAAAAAAAATACCAATGTCGGAGGACATCAAAATCATTGAATGGAAGGAACGGGAGACCAAAATGGAGAGAGTCAAAAAAGAGGCGCAAACGAAAGAACGCGTCCGCAAAAAAATTACCGATTCCGACGCATGGGATGCCTGTATTGTCTCTCATTTGTCTCCATCGGCACAACGGCACGTCTTGGACGAACTCATTCGAATCCATGGGGGCGGGGAATCGGAGACGAGAGGCAGTGAAAAACACGGACCACCTCTCGTCTCTGACTCGAGGGTTTGCAAAATCTTGCGACAACAAATTCAAATCAAACAATCCAGTTACAAGGCACAAGACATCGAAAAGAAATTGTTGGACGAGAGCCAGTTGATGCAAGTCGACGATATTTTATCTCTCTTGCAATCGTCCAATCTGCAATGTTTCTATTGCCGACAACCCGTCGTGCTCTTCTACGAGTATTGCCGCGATCCCAAACAATGGACCCTGGAGAGAATCGATAATTCGCACGGTCACAATCGCGGCAATGTGGAGATTGCCTGTTTGGAATGCAACATACGCCGTCGCACCATGTACTACGAACGATACGTCATGACCAAACAATGTGTCTTTGTCAAAGTGGACACAACGGAGACTGAATCTCCGGCCCAAACAACGTGACAAAAAAAAAACAAGTTATTCACGAATAAGCGCCTCCTTGAAGGAATCCCAATCGTCGGCGCAATTTGTCGTCGGCATGTTCGTATACATGACGTGGCATCATGTAATTCATGATGGTCTTGTGTTTGTGTCCAATAATACGGCGGGCAAAGGTGACTTGCACGGTCTCTCTTGCTTGCTGGCTTTGATTGGCGGCGCCTCGATGCCACGTGTTGGGATTCAAGAGAATGGCGGTTCCCGCCTTGCCGCACATGGGGATCGCCAACCTCTCGGCTTCGTCGGCATCAACCGCGCGACCCCACCGATGAGATCGGGGGACGACGAAAGTGGGACCATTCTCCGGGGTCAAACAATCCGTCAACCAAATCATATAGGTGGCACACAACGTCGGCAAGCGCACACAATCGGGTAATTCGGCGCCGGGGTCCAAGAGAACCACTTGTTGACAGGGATCATCCACATGCCAACCGGGTGCTTGTCCGCGTCCCCCCGGGGGAACAATAAAGGCATTGTTATGAATGACGTGGCTGTCCAACGATGTGTTATTGGGGCGACCATCCGAGACGCCAATGTCGCGGATAACATACTCGGCGAAATCTGCCAAATGGCTGTTCCGAATCAATTCGACCATGGCCGCCGATTGTTCAAAGAAACATTTGTGGACTTTATGGCGATCTCGATCGAGGACACGGGTGGACGGTTTCCTCTCCACGGCATGAAGATCGCGACGAAGAGCTTCGATCATATCAGGCAACAAGGCATCTTCAATACGAATATATCCCTCTCGATGAAAGAAATTGCTCATTTCAGCAAACGAATTCTTGTGGAAAGAAAAGCTGGTATTCGTCGTGTTGCCCCCATCGCATTCTTTTTCGGATGTAATGGTGTTATTACTATCCACCACGATTTTGGGTTTTTTTGACCATGCGTTATTGCGCTGCATCTCTTTCACCAAACGTAGCTCGTCCTTCCTTGTTTTATTTTATTTAATTTTATTTTTCTTCCGTCTTTAACAAAATAAAGCCTTTCGTTTTTTAAGCACATTTTTTTTTTTCGTTTCGTTACATTTCGTTTCATATTCTTACAAATGAATAATTGGATATAAAGAAATCGCGGACAAAGGAATGGAACAATACACGGGATCCGTGTCCATTTGCGAATAGATGAAATGACACATTCCGTCTTGAAAATCGAAACCCGTACAAAATTCGACGGACAATTTATCAAAATGGAAAATCGGAGAGATTTGAACGGGCAGCCATCCCTGCGATGCGTCCAAGACAACCAAGACATGATAATAATGGCGCGGCCAATGATCTTCGCTGAAATGGGCCACACCAATCCACAACGGGTTTTCTTTTTCTTTGGCGTCTTTTCCGTCCAATCCAAAAAAGGGAACAAAGATAGAGGATCCGCGCAATCTCTGAATCACGGGATGGGACAACTCCCGGGAAGAATCAATCCACAAATGATGTTCTCCTGTATCCTCTCGGCGTTCCACATGTCCAATTTCAAAGGGGTGCCACCGATAAATAAAACGATTGTTTGTTGGCAAAGGAATCCAGTTTTTCTCGCACCATGAGTAAGGGTCGGGTGGCACAATCAAATGACAATCGGTGTAGCGCATCGTCGTCAAATCAATGGATCCATAGATCATTCGATTCTGTCGTTCGAGAGGAGAAAAATTGATGTTGGTGGCAATAAAACCCACCCCACCGTGGTTGTTGTCGTCTTCGTTTCCATTCCAATACAATCGAATGTCCTCCAATCCAATCGAGACATATGTTTTCCCCACTTCGACGGCTGGTTCCATGGGAATGCCACCACTATCTTCCAAAACAATGGAGCTCTCCATATGCAACGCATGGTGGGGTAAGTCCTCGACGCGAAGCGGAGAGGCAACCAGTGGTAAAGACTCGGAGCGAAGCGGAGAGGCAACCCGAGAGAGAACGATCTTGGAAAACACATTCAAATTACAAATCGTCTGGGTCGTATTCTCCGGTTCAAACAAATAATTGCCCTCGGGACTCAATCGATAGGACACATATCTTGTGTTCATATAATACGCATCGGAGAGAGCATCCATCCCGATGGTGTCTCCCATTCTCAAAAGCGAACACGACGAGGGCACGTATCCCGGAATGGTGGGCAGCAAAGGCGTCAAGGGTTGCATCGAAGAGAATGCGGGAAGCAAACGCTTGGAGACTTCGTCGGCGGACAATCGAATCTGAACGATACTATCGTTGTGATCGGCTTTGTACCACACAGGTCGAACCTTGCACAAGAAAGGTTGCATGTTCCGGCACAGTGCATCCAAATAGGCCAAAAAGTTCACATCCCACACAACCAATCCATTCATGGAACGAAACAAGGCTTTGCATTCCTCGCGATACCACTGTCCAAATTCGCGGATTTGGTCTGCCCTGGCGACAAATCGAAAAAATCCCCCGCAAAATCGCCAAATCACGGCATCCGCGATTTGTTCTCGAAAATCCAAAGCCACCGGTTTGGAACACCCCGGCAAGAACAAGAGTCCATGATCAGCGGCGGATGGACAAAACGGAGAGGACAACAAATCGGTGGATGCACTATGGAGATGCGGAATACAAGATTGCATGTCACGAAAAAGTGCGGGCAGGGAACTTTCGATCCACGCAAACGACGTTGTTCTTTTTTGGTCGTCGTCGTTGTTGTTGTTGTTTTTCTCCCCAAATACATCATCACACTGTGCCACTTCCTCCACCAATTCGAAACGCGCATGTGTCCACAAGAAAAACTCGACGGTGTCCTTTTCTAAATTGCGATTGTCGGGCAATCGAAACGCTTGTCCTGATCCCCGAAAGAATCGACCCAGTTCGGTGTCCCAACATGTTCGCAGTCGCCGCGGCATGATTCGGAAGGTGCGATCATATTGTTTGGCCCAGTCGTGGAAGAGAGACAAATGGGGGCAATCCTCCGCGACAAACAAACACAAATGAATGCCTGACTGAATTAATTGTAAAATATGTATTGGATCATGAGGTTCTCGAAAATAAGGAGTTTCCTTATAGGGGAAATAGGCGGTCACGTAGGTCGTTTGTGACATGATGATATATATGTATATATATATGTGTGTGGTAAAATTTAAAAATAAAAACTAACCGGAAAAAAAAAATTATGGATTGAATCGATTTGCAAAATTGCGTTTATTTTCTTTTTTTTTTCCCTTTGGCAAACAATATTTATTTCGTTTATAAACCAAAAAAAAAAAGAAAAACAAAATTAAAAAAAAAGGACAACAAAAAAACCGAATGGAAAACGTGGGTAACTTTCAATATCGAACGGTGGATTCCATACAATACGATTTGTTTGAAGTCATACCAAACAAAAAGTTTGTGTTTTATGAAAACAACGACAAAAATAATGTGTCTTATTACCTTGAATTTGATGTTCCGATAAGTGGTGCGGGGGGATGGTCGGGTTTTATAGCTTCCAAACGTCCCAAGTCGTGGTCCGTCTATCTGTCGTCGTCGGTATTTTTTGCCGATTTCGTCAATGACATTACGCCTTTCGTCAATACTACCACCAATACCATTCATCGTTTATATTGGCAAGAATGCGCAGAAAAAGAACCGCAATGTATCACTGCGAATGTTCGTGTGGATTTGCCTCCTCAGTATTTATCCAAATTGATCGAGAGAAAAGAATACGGAAAATTATTCTTATGATGGAGGGGGTTTATTTTCTATTTTTTATTTTGTCGTGGCCACGATTGTATGAAAATACGGGATGGTCGGAGAAATCTCCAATTTTCCCGTGGAAGGATTTATTTTATAGGAAAACGCTTGCACCGACGAAGACAACGTGCTGGTGGGGACAGACGTGGGTATTTTCACGGGGAGAGGTGGTGGAGGAGGAGGCAACGCAACAACGGTCAAAGAAGTCGACGACGGTGGAGTGGCCAAGGAAGTCGAAGGGGAGGAGGAGAGCCGATGGAAACGAAACAAAGGCGCATTGGAAGACGAAGTCAATACGGGCCTTTGAGAGAATTTTTTGTTGGTCAACGTTTGACAAATCGATTTATGTAATTGGACGATATCCGTCGCATGATTCGCAGCGCGCAAACATTCACAAAAGGCATCGGTGAAGGCACCCACGGCGACTTTTTCTAAATCACTGTAGGCGTCGGCACTGGTTTGTGCATCGCGGCATCCACTCAACATGCACACATTGGGATTGCGCCATGTATTGTTGGTCGCAATTTGTGAGGTGCCCGTGTTCACATCGGTGACGAATGGCAAATCGATGGCAGTACCACTGTGGCAACTATCAAAGGCAATAAACACACGACACGTCGGCGCCACTTTTTTAAAGAGAGTTTGCAAATCGTCGTCGACGATGAATCCGGTGGTTGTAAAATCGCAGGGAACGATGGCCTCGTCCATTTTGTCGGCTTCGTCGCCATTTTTATCGGCGACTTGGGTGCCATGTCCGCTATAGTGAATCCACAGTTCGGTCAACGACGTATCCGAACAAACGCGATTCAATGCATTCAAAATGTTGGCACGTGTGGGCATCATGGTGGGTCCTCCGAATCCGTCATCGCGTAACATGGTGATATTTTGAGAAGTATAACCATAGGCATCGATTAACATATTGCGAATATTCACGATATCATTGATGCATCCACTCAAACGTGCCGAAGGAATATTCGAATAATTGCATCCGATTAATACGGCCGCGCATTTTTTAGATGACATGATTTTTTGTTTTTTTGAGTTGGGGGGGGGTCGTGTTTTTTTTTGTGTGAAAAAGAGAGAAAACAAATTACGTGTATACAAAGTACATTTTATTTTTTTTGGGGGGGTTCAGTTTCAGTTCGGTTGGAACGTTAAAAAAAAAATAAAAACCACACATTAAAAAAAAAAAGGGTGATTATTTTTGAATTGTAAAACAAAAATAAAATATATATAATTCAAACAAACAATAAAAACAATCAAACAATAAAAAGCAATCAAACAAAAACAAACGCATACAGTATGGAAGATCCGTGGTTTTTCGTTCATGTCCAACGTGAGGGGGAAAATACACGTCAATATTATTTCCCCTCCGTATCGGGACAAGAAAACATGCCGATGTTGAGCCCCTACCATCGAACAAATCATTCTCTCTTTTTGGATGATACCATTGCGGATGTTCGAAAGAAAATTGTGCAAGCCATGCGGGAGGATGGATATCTATCGGATGTGACAGAAGAAGAATTGTTTTTATCGATGCGGGTATCGAATCCGGGGTGTATTTCTTTGGCGTATGCGAATCACGGCACCCAAACCATGACTTGGAAAGAATTGGAAGCGTATTTTCCCTCTCTTTCGACCATGGGTGACGACGAAACAACACCAGAACAATCAATGGATCAAACGACATTTTTACGGAAACTCGACGAAAAAGGAATCGCCGTCGCGGTCCATGAACCATTGGGAGCCACCATCACCTATACAAACATGGTATTTCCTTCCATACGATTGCATCCTCTCTCTGCCATCCAAATATCATTTCTTCAAAAGAATGGATTCTCCATGACGCACAACAAAAACAAAGATTTGTTATTGAATACAGTCACGGATAACCACATTTTTGTCTGTTTAGCTAGAGACGTCGACGCAATGACCTCCTTGACGTCAGAAGACCGTCAATGGATGATGGATCAATTTTTTCCAAAGTACTCCTCATCCTCATCCTCCTCATCCTCATCCAAGACACTATCTGTGTCCGCAGCGTCTTCTTCGTCCCCTCTCGAAGCACAACTCCGATCCCTCAAGGCATCTTCTGCCCATTGGGCTTCCGCTTCGGCCCCAAAAAAGATAACACGTCTTCATATAGAAATTGATCATCCATGGAATCAACTCATGCGACAGACGACGGGTGAGGCGATGCAAGTGGACTTGGCGCCTCTCTTCAAACGAGTACATGCGTCCCGTCTGTTTCCCATCATTCGGGGTCCTCATGGAATTTATCGTTTGTATACGACGGGGAAGAATACACAAGGGGAAAAGATTCCGTATATGGTGCCCACCGACGTCAACAAGGGCAACAAATATACAGTAGGAGGAGGAGGTATTTTGCAAAAGGAAATCTCATTTACGGTGAATGCGGCACACTTGTTGGAAGAATATGCCAATGAAATGGTGGAATCTGTCGCCACCTGTTTTGAAAATACGTCTCTCTTGGTGTTCCATTTCACGGAACGACGAACCATCGAAATCGAATGGAGATTGTCTGGAAAAAAAGGCTTGCCTCTCCCCCTGGTGCAAGAGGGATTAGATTTTATTCGTGTCTTTGTCCTCGAAGGACAAACGGTGATACAGGACTTGTTGCGCAAAATGGGCATCATTGAGGGAAAACATTTGTTTGGACCAGCGGCGGAATGGGAAATGGATCCGCGCATTCGTATTTTGGACATGGATTGTATTTTCTTTGGTTTGAACCACAATGATGAAAATAAAAAGAAAAATAACAAACCCTTGTCCTTGGAATATGTTTGGCGAAAATATCCTCTCTTGCAAACCATTTTATCCAAGGAAAAACAACAACAGACATCTTTTGTGTTTCGTCGCGTTTCGAATTTTGCGCCGGATTTGTCCCCCATACAACGACAGATTGTGAATATAATCAATGCCCACGTTCAACAACGGAAATATGTGGACAAAAAAAAGGTATTGTCGTTATTGATGTTGTCGTCTGTGCATGATGGACCAAACGAAATCGATTCCCTGAAGGAGTGGATAGACGAATATATGCTCTATGTGACATCGACAGAAACGTGTTTACAACCAGGATTTCCGATTGAAATCATCGTCGACGATGACAACAACATAGGCATTCATGTTCATCACATACAAGGTTCGCCGAATTATATTCCAGTTTTACAAACATAC
>JACCDZ010537234.1_pt1 | contig 19835 bp, 13 predicted proteins | sample 7449551 | NCBI WGS metagenome assembly JACCDZ01 (sample SAMN15323452, study PRJNA562643) | freshwater metagenome | isolation source: river surface water | place: USA:Blue River Watershed | collected 2017-08-18
GACCCAGAGGTGTTCTTCTTCCTCCTGACGAGCTTTGTTCTCAAAAGGTGATTCAAAAGCTCACGGAAGTCCTTACAGAAGATCCTGCACTCCGTGTTATTCCAGAAAGATACTTAAACGAGCTGTGGAATGGACTGGATGAGCTGATTGTTTTTAAAGAAGTTTTAACAGTTCACGGAAAAAGGCAGATTTTAGGATTTGAGGCGGCTGGAGGGAAAATTCGGAGCAGAGGGATTTGAACCCCCGACCCTCTGCTCCCAAAGCAGATGCGCTAGCCAAACTGCGCTATGCTCCGAACGGCCATAAGCATAAACACTTTAAATCTTTTAGACAAGGGCGTTTTCTAACGATTGATTTTTGATCGCTAGTATGAGAATCTTCAAACATGTTAGATGATCATCTTAAAAGACTTGCCGCGGAAGGCGTTGATTTAAAAAAAGAGTTAACTCCAGAGCGTATTCAGCAATTTCAGGCAGAGGGAGCCGGTCTAAAGCTCTCCTATGCAACCGAACTTGTTTCAACAACTATTTTAGACGCACTCATTGAGTTTGCCCAAAAGAGGCAGGCGCTTCAGTGGATGCAGAGGATGCAGGCTGGAGAAAAAGTAAATAGCTTGGACGGCATTCCAAGTGAAAATAGACCCGCCCTTCATACGGCTCTTCGTCAAAAAAAAGGTTCATCGCCAGAAGCTAAAAAAGCACGAGAAGAGCTTGATAAGCTCCAAGACTTTTTACCAACTTTAGATCAATATACCACTATTGTCCAGGTAGGTATTGGAGGATCGGCTCTTGGTCCTGAAGCTGTCTATCAGGCTTTAAAAGCGTATTCAATTCCGGGGCGCAAGGCTCACTTCATTTCTAATATTGATCCTGATGAAGTCACAGCTGTATTAAAACAAGTCCAGCTTTCTAAAACACTTTTCGTAATCGTCTCTAAATCGGGATCCACGATGGAGACGGTTGCTAACGAGGTGTTTATCCGGACAGAGCTTTTGAAAGCGGGTCTTGATCCAACAATGCATCTGATTGCTGTCACCGGCAAGGGAAGTCCTATGGACGATCCGGAAAAATATCGCGCTTCATTTTACATTTGGGATTACATCGGCGGGAGGTATTCAACAACTTCGATGGTAGGGGGAGTTCTTTTAGCATTTACCCTGGGCTTTGACACCTTCAGTCAGCTTCTGGATGGCGCGCATCAAATGGATCAAGTAGCGTTAAGAGACAACCCTCGTGACAATCTCCCGCTTCTTGGTGCCATGATTGGAATTTGGAACCGCTCTTTTTTAAATTTTCCCACGATTGCCGTTATTCCTTACTCACACGCTCTTTCTCGATTTCCAGCGCATTTACAGCAACTTGATATGGAATCAAATGGAAAGCGGGTGGACAGACAGGGACGGACTGTGGACTATGTAACAGGTCCTGTTCTTTGGGGCGAGCCTGGAACAACGGGGCAGCATTCGTTTTTTCAACAAATCCACCAAGGAACAACGATCATCCCTGTTGAATTCATAGGATTTCAGGAAAGTCAGTACGGACATGACCTCCTGCTGGAAGGCTCCACGTCTCAAGAAAAGCTCAACGGCAATTTACTTGCTCAGTCCCTCGCTCTTGCTCTTGGTCAACCTTCTAAAAATCCCAATCAAGAGTTTCCAGGAAATAGGCCTTCACAAATTCTGATTGCCAAAAGATGTGACGCACCCACTGTAGGCGCACTTCTGGCTTACTATGAACACAAGGTTGTTTTCCAAGGTTTTTTGTGGAACATCAATTCATTTGATCAAGAAGGGGTTCAACTCGGCAAGAAACTAGCGCATCAAATGATTGATGCTCTAGTCAAATCTCGTGAGGGCAGTCCTATTTCAGATCCTTTAGATCAAGCACTTGTTGAGCTATTTTTATGAGAAAAGTCATTGTCATCATACTCCTGGGAGTTTTTCTGCAAAGTTCAAAAGACATTCCAATCAAAACATGCGAGCCCGAGCCAAGTAAAATCTATCCGATTGCAATTGTTGGCGCAGGCGCAGCAGGGACCATGGCAGTCAACCATGCTATTTTGAATAACCGAGAAGTTTTAATTTTTACAGGCGCAAAGCCCGAGCAGAAACGCTCAAGTGCAAGGTGGGTAAAACAAGTTGATAATGTGCCGGGCCTGGAAAAATACAAAAGGCCCGTCGTAGAGCTCAGAAATGAAGTTTTAGAAAAGTTGTTTCAAGGCCCCTTTAGCCGCAATCTTTATGTGATTGAAGATTCTATTAGAGCGATTACAAAACAAGATGGAGTGTTTAAACTGCAAGATGCATCTAATCGCACTTACCTTGCAAAATATGTTGTTTTAGCCACTGGTATCATGCAAGTGCAGCCCCACATTCAAGGAAGCATTCGCGCAGTTCTTGACTATGCCAATGGGCAAACCGTCTGTTACTGTTGTCTATGCGATGGCCACCGCAGCTTCGGTAAAAAAACCGCTGTGATCGGATATAAAGAAGTTGCAGCCAATGTCGCCCTCACTCTTCAAGAGAAATACCGGCCCACCAACATGACAATTTTGACCAATGGCCATCCTGCAGAGTTCTCACCAGAGATTTTGGCCGAGTTAAAAAAATATAATATTTCTATTTTAGAGAACCCTATTCTAGAAATTGTAGGGAACAAAGAGGAGAGGCAGCTGACCGGTTTTAAGTTAGAAACTGGAGTTAATATCGATGCCGAAATTGCTTTTGTGACTCTAGGAATCCGCCCGAACAATCAGCTAGCCCTACAACTAGGCGCAAAACTCTATGAAAATGGCCTTGTTGTGACAGACGCTAATGGAGAGTCATCGGTTCCCAATCTATTTGTCATAGGGGATTTACAAGGAGGCAGTTTCAGGCAGATCTATACCGCCTGGCAGCATGCCGCCGATGCGATTCAAGCCATTGATGACCGGCTTTGATAGATTAACCTAATTGGTCGGACAGTAACTTTTTAATAATGCGTCTGCTTTCTTTTTGAGCAGATGTAAGTTTAGGAAAAGCCTTTTTTTCAGCATTTGCATCCCAGTATAAAGCAGGGTTGTCTCTCAATTCTGCTTCCCAAAAACCATCAGCTAAATCGTATGGAGTTTCGCCATCATACCCTTGGACTAAGCGGTTAGCTCCCAGTTTAACTAAGGCTTCAACTAATTTTTCATTGAGCATTGCAGCCGCAAAATGAAGAGGGGTATATCCTGCATCTTTGGTTTCCCAATCACTATCATAATTGTCAATATTGATAAGAGGACAGCTGTATCCATATACCAACATAGATTTCTGCTGTTCAAAATACTGTGGAGTAAATATTTTATACTTATTTTTTTTGTACTTACTGCTCAGTTTGAATCCTAGATTAATATCGGCCCCGATATTGATAAGTTGAATTGCAACTTCTGTTTTTCCCATTCTTATTGCTGTGATCAAGGGGCTAGGCAGACGATAGTCTCCATTATTTCCTCCATTATTTTTATCAATGCTGGGGTTTAGAACCAACAATCGTAAAATCTCATTTGCCTTATGTGTATTACCTAAAACAACTATAGCAAATGACAATAATGAATAGCCCTGCTCCTGAACAACTTGAGAAAGATCAACGCCTGAAAATAACACTTTTTTGACAAAATCTAAATCTTCGTTCTCGATAGCAGTAAATAGTTGTGTCTGTTTTTCCAAATCAAGTTGATCAAACTCACGTTTTGCAAAAACGGTAATCGGCGCAATACTGCACTCCCAATACCTAGATACTGCTTCTTCAATTCTATTTCTACTCTGTTCAAAGAGTTCTTCAGACTTATGCCAATTACTACACTTTGTAATATGCATTATCCATTTTTTAGTAACTGCTAACTCATCCTTATAAATAGTCAGCGCTTTCTGATGCTTTAATGTTTTTCTATTAACTCTGGATTCGGTTGATTGAAAACTATGTTGAGGCATAAAGCTTGCTTCAAACCATTGGGTATTTCTCACTGCTTCTTTAGCTCGCATAGGGAATCTACAACCTTGTTTCTTACTAAGAGCTTGTTCAAAGGAAAGTTTTCCATCTCTTATAAGTTCAAGGACCATCATATGGGTTACAAAGGCTGCATTATTTCGTGCGCCCTCTGTTGCGATAAGAAGGACATAAAGATTAGTACCAATAGTTTTTAATTCTTCTGAAGTATTTGCATCAAATGGATCTAAAATGGCTCTAGCAATAGCTTGTTCACTATGGTTTGATTTTTTGAGAGATTCGATGGTGTTGAGGATTTTATCATAAGAACCATCTGACATGTTTTGACCTACTAAAATAACCTGATCAGATCTATTTCCTTTGGAGGTTGTTCTCTGTTTAAGGCAAACGCTTTTACCATTAATGTTTATCATGCGAATTACAGTTCTAGAATCGATTCTGGGCTTTCGTTTATTTTTTGCTTGATCATTAGCTGCTACTAACTGTGTCAGTAAGTCTTGTGCTGTATAACCTGGCTGAATACCGATTCCAGGATTTTCCTGAATACTCTGTTTCAAATGGCGCGCATGATCGCGATTCATAAGTCGAACAAGCGCTAACATGTCTGATTGAGAGTTTACATCATGGTGCGTGAAATCTTTCAAAGTTGTCATTCGATCTGATAAATACGAGCTTTTTAGTTCTTTATACAGAGCAGTTACTTCTGCTGAATATAATAGAGCCCTACCCATTATGTGGATATTTTGGATAAGTATTTGGTTAAGTTGGTTTTTAAATTCGCATTTAAACGAGATGTACTCCTGTCTTTTTAGAGATCTGTATGGAATAGAATCTGCAATACTCATGATTTTTATCCTTGTTTGAACAAAAATTATCCTAATTAATTAAAATTTTAGCAAGATGTTGATACTTATCAGGTCATTGATGATCGATTGATCGACCCGCTGCAGATGTGAAGAGTATGATAGGGCCTTCCCTCTAAAAACGCAGGTGATGTCAAGAACACTTGCCCAAATCCTGCAACTTCTGCAAGAAGCGCTTCTCTTCTTGCTTCATCTAAGTGAATGCCAAAGTCATCGATGCAAAAAAGAGGGGAGACCTGGTGTTCTCGTGCCAGATGTTTCCATTGAGCAAGGCGAAGGGCAGCTACAGCTGAGCGGAGCTGGCCTTGACTGGCATAGCCAGCCGCCGGCAGGCCATTGATTAAGATTTCGACATCATCTCTATGAGGACCCAGCAATGTCGATCCGATGATAAACTCTTTGGCTCGATGCTTTAGATAATTATCTGTAAAAGAGGGCTCATAACGGATTTCGATGCGGTCTTTCTCTTTTGAGAGTGCAAGCATCGCAGATCCAAGGTTTTCTTGAAGATCTATTAGAAGCTGACTTCTTTTCTGCTTCATATACGTGGCTGCTGCGACCATGAGAGTTTCCCAAGGCTCTAGCCCCTCTTCTTTTTTTTGCCTGAGCAGAAAGTTTCGATGCTTGATCGCTTTGTGGTAGCGTGTTGCATGATAGACATATAGGGGATCGCTTTGTGCCAAATGGAGATCTAAAAAGCGCCTGCGATCCGAAGGGGAGCCTGTGATGAGAAGGACGTCTTCTGGCGCTAAGAGAACGATGGGCAAAAGACCAAGAAGGGGATTAAAGTGAGAATAGGTGGTGTGATTGGTCTCCAGCTTCTTTATCTCTCCATCAAAAGAGAGCCGCACCTTTTGCTGAATATTTTCCTTTTTAAACTCTGCTTCAACAAAAAAAAAGGGAGCTTCTTGATGAATCAGCTCTTTCAGATGGGGTGTTCGAAAAGACCTGCCTGTTCCAACAAGAAAGAGCGCTTCTAAGAGGTTAGTTTTTCCTTGCGCATTTTCTCCACGGATTAGGTTAACTCCGGGAGAAAATGCAAAAACCTCTTCTCTATAATTTCTGAAATGATGGAGATAGAGCTTTTCAATATACATCACGAATCAAGGCGCATCGGCATCAAGACAAAATGGGCTGTTGTCGAATCTGTGATAAGGCCTGGATTGAAAGCATCGCTCAGAGATAAGTTGACCGTTTCATCCTTGCTATGCCTTAAAATGTCTAGGAAGTAATGAGGGTTAAAGGCCACGTCAAACTTAGGTCCGCCGTAATTGACGGGCATGCTTACCTTTCCTTCGCCGATATCACCTGACATGGCTGTCAGATGAAGCTCGCCCGGTGCAAAAGTGAAGCGGACAGCGCTGCTATGATCTGTGGTGAATAAAGAGACTTGGCGAAGAAGAGACATGAGCTCTTCTCGGTGAAGGGAAATAGGGTCTTGGGCTTTTTTCGGAATCACTCTGTCGACATCGGGATATTGGCCATTCAAAAGTTTTGTAATAAGAATGACTGTGCCGATTTCAAGGCCGATTTTGTCTGCGAAGAATGTAACTTTGGATTTATCATCTTTGATATCGATGAGTTTGACCATTTCTTCTACAGCTTTAAGAGGGACAACATACGAGCCGACTTGGTTTTCAGGAAGATTGACTTCAGCGTAAAGGCGCGCGAGCCGTTTGCCATCTGTTCCAATAAAGGTTGCTAGTTTTTCTTTATGCTGAAGGAGTATCCCGTTAAGCACTTGTCTATTATCATCTCGAGCCGCTGCAAAAGAGCTGCGGATGAGCATTTCTTTAAGAAGTGTATTTTCAATTTCAATCGAGACGCCTCCACTCATATCAGGAAGAGCAGGGAACTCGCTTTTATGCATGCCGCTCATTTTAAAATGAGAAGATCCGCAATTAATATATGCCGTTTCTGGAGTTTGCGCATGGATTTCAACTTGAGAAGAAGTTAATTCTCGGACAAGTTGGAAAAACTTTTTAGCAGGAAGCGTAATGGCACCTTCTTCTAGAATTTGTGCACTGGCATAAGCACGCATACTGACTGTCAAATCCGTTGCGCTTAAGATCAGCTGGTCATCTTGCGCTTCGACAAGCACGTTGCTCAAAATAGGAAGCGAGGGTTTTGCTGGAACAATGGCTTGAATTTTTCCAATAAGATTTAAGAGATCGATGCGAGAGATAACAAGTTTCATAAGACGTCCTTTTCTTAAAAAGATACCCTAAGAAACAGTAGACTGTCAATCATCTCTATCTTTTAAAGAACGATCTATTTGCCGATCATGTTCCCGTTTTTTAAGAGCTGCTCGTTTGTCATATGCTTTTTTGCCGCGCGCAACACCGAGTTTAACTTTGACAAAGCCGTGCTTAAGATACATGGCAAGAGGAATGACTGTCAGTCCTTTTTCAGTTGTAAGACTTTGAAGTTTGGCGATTTCTCGTTTGTGCAAAAGGAGCTTTCTTTCGCGTCTTTCTTCATGATTGAAATGGGTGCCATATTTATAAGGCGCAATGGAGGCATTTTTAAGGTAAGGATCTCCTTGATGAAACACAACATAGGCTTCTTGCAGATTGCCGCCGTGATTTCTAAGAGATTTGATTTCGGTTCCGAGCAAAATAATTCCTGCTTCGTACGTCTCAAGCACTTCGTAGTTATGAAATGCCTTTCGGTTTGAAACAAGATCTTCCATGCATTAACCGAATAAGGATTGACCAAAGGGAGTTACGCAAACGCAAGGTTCACCTTTAAACGTCCCGATGGATGTGATGCCTGCTTCAAAAAGGTGTTCTGTAACAACTCTTTCGATCAAGCTAAGCTCTTCTGAAGTGTAAACAGGCCGTTGATATCTCCAGCTTTTTCCTGTTTTTCTTAAAGCAACTGTTTGGCCATCGCTCACAGGAGTGTAAACACTTTTCATAAAGTCTGAGAGCTGAACCCATCCTGAATTTAAAATCCGCAAGATAGATTTTTCAACTTCACGGACGACTTTTTCAGAAACTTGAAGTGGGTTATAGGGGTGACGGTAAAGATAAAGCGCTCTATTTTCCGAGCGAAGATCTAGCCATTCCATCCCTGCATCAGTGAGAATGAGCTTACCACTCTCGAGCTGAGCAAGCTCTACGCGTTCAACTTTCATCAAGAGCTTTTTCAAATACTCTTCATTGGGGACAGGTGTGCTGAATTTGATCGAGCCATTTTTTTGCTGTAAAAATCCCGGCACTTTTTTTGCATGAAGTAAAACAGCTGTGATATCTTCGACAAACGAAAAATCAGTTGGACGGTATCTTTCAATCTTCTTGGAATCTGCAATAGTAGATGGTGCTGTTGCTTTAAGAAAGGTCAGATGTTCTTTCCATTCTTGAAATAGCGTTGCAACTTGATGCCATTTTTCTCCTACTTTTCTATAAGAAAGAGTACAAACAAAATGGAACTCAAGCGTTAATAAGGCTTCTTGAAACTTTTCAGGGGAAAGTTTGTATTTTTTCTGAATTTCTTCAGCTGAAACTTCAAACCCTGGCGCTTTTAACACATCTTGGGCTATCGCACTCAAATGGGGCTCAGAAAAATTTAAATCGAGTAAATATCTCTGGTAGATGGTAGGTGTAAGTAAATATTTTTCAATGACTGAATCAAAGATATTATTAGAAGTTCGAGGAATTGCGTACCAGACGGGGAGTACATGAATCGGGACTTTCTTGAGAAGGTGTTGGAGAAATTCCATCCCAGGCTCAAAGTCTTCTTCGAATTTTTCTAGCTCAGTTTCAAAGTACTTTCTTGTTTCCTTATCAACAACAACTGCATCTTCTTCAAAAACAACAAGACCAGTCTTGGCTATCTTCTGCAGGATGTTTAAGACGGTATCTTCCGGAATATCAATGCTTTTAGCGATTTTTCTGACAGTTGTTCTAATAGGACTAAATAGAATTTCTTCTAAAACGGCATGCTCATCAGTTGTCAGCTGAGATAGGAGAAGGCGATTTTCAATATCCCTTTTAAAGTCGTAATCGGAAAGGGTAACCTTGTGTTTTCTGGCTGTTATCGACTCTATCATATGGCTCAAGACCTACTATAGATGATATTTCTTTTTGAAGAAAGAGGTAATTGCAAAACTTGAAAGGCCATTTTTTCAGGCCTTTCAAGTTTTGTAATTGCCTCTCAATTCAAGACTCATGTATTTTTATTTCATGTCAAATTACAACCACCGTCAGATCGAAGAAAAATGGCAACACATCTGGGAGGAAAAAGATCTCTTTAGAGCCGAGGTTGACCCATCAAAACCTAAATACTATGTTTTGGACATGTTTCCTTACCCTTCAGGGGCAGGACTCCATGTCGGGCATGTGACAGGCTATACAGCGACCGATATCATTGCTCGTTACATGCGCACCAAAGGCTATAACGTTCTCCATCCGATGGGATGGGATAGCTTTGGCCTGCCCGCCGAGCAATATGCGATACGCACAGGAACTCACCCTGCAGTTACGACCGAGCGTAATATCAATACCTATAGACGCCAGCTCAAATCGCTGGGCTTCAGCTACGATTGGAACCGTGAAATTGCCACCAGCGACGCAACCTACTACAAATGGACTCAGTGGATTTTTACAAAATTATTTGAAAAAGGACTTGCCTACGAAGCCGAAATGCTCGTCAACTATTGCCCAGCGCTTGGCACCGTTCTTGCCAATGAAGAAGTTGATAACGGTAAATCAAAAGAAGGGGGCCACCCCATTGAAAGAAGACCGCTCAAGCAGTGGATCTTAAAGATCACAGCTTATGCCGATCGTCTTCTTCAAGATTTAGATCTTCTAGATTGGCCCGAATCTCTCAAAAGACTGCAAGTCAATTGGATTGGAAGAAGCGAGGGAGCTAAAATTCATTTTCCTATCGAGTCTCATTCAGAGATGATTACAGTTTTTACAACCCGGCAAGACACTCTTTTTGGCGTCAGCTTTATCGTGATTGCACCAGAGAACCCCCTCGTCCATAAGATCACAACCAGCCCGCAAAAAAAAGCGGTCGAAGCTTACTTAAAAGAAGCTGCTTCAAAATCAGATCTGCAAAGAACCGATCTTGCAAAAGACAAAACAGGCGTCTGGACCGGCGCTTTTGCAATCAACCCCATCAACAAACAAAAAGTTCCCATCTGGGTTGCCGACTACGTTCTATCAGGCTACGGCACCGGTGCTGTGATGGGCGTTCCAGGCGGTGATGAGCGCGACTTTGCTTTTGCGACAAAATACGACCTACCCTTTTTGACTATTCTTCAAGAAGACGGCACTCTTTGCAACAGCAGCTTTTTAGATGGACTTAAAGAGGATCAAGCAAAAGAAAATATCTCTGACTGGCTAGAAAAACACAAAGCAGGGGAGAGGACCGTTACTTACAAGCTGAGGGATTGGCTGTTTTCTCGTCAAAGGTACTGGGGCGAGCCTTTCCCCATCCTTCATCTAGAAGACGGAACAAAAAGAGCTCTCACATTGGACGAGCTTCCGCTGACACCACCTGAGCTATCGGACTATAAACCGTCTGGAACAGGGGAGAGTCCTCTTGCAAAAGTCCGTGAGTGGGTTGAAGTCATCGACCCCAAGACAGGCAAGAAAGCTCTTCGCGAAACAAACACCATGCCTCAATGGGCAGGGTCGTGCTGGTACTATTTAAGATTTTGTGACCCGCATAACACAGAGGCTGCATGGGATCCTCATAAGGAAAAATACTGGATGCCTGTTGATCTCTATGTGGGTGGTGTCGAACATGCCGTTTTACACCTTCTTTATGCCCGGTTTTGGCATAAGGTTCTGTATGATTGCGGATCCGTGTTTACACTTGAGCCTTTCCAAAAACTCAGAAACCAGGGGCTTTTGACCTCCCGCTCTTTTAGACTTCCAAGCGGCGCCTATGTTCCTGCAGAAGACGTCTTTGAAAAAGAAGGCGAGTATTTTCAAATGGGAACAGATACACACCTCGAGAGCCAGATTGAAAAGATGTCCAAATCCAAACTCAATGGTGTTACACCCGATGAAATGATCGAGGAGTTTGGAGCCGACAGCCTCCGCCTCTATGAAATGTTCATGGGGCCCTTTGATCAAGAAAAAGTGTGGAATACCGACGCTGTCCAAGGATGCTACCGCTTCTTGAATCGCTTTTATAATCTCATCACCTCAGAAAAAGTCACCGATGAAAAAGATGAAGCAGGACTCAAAATAGCCTCGAGGACAGTTTTTCAAGTCGAAAAAGACATCCAAGCGATGTCTTTTAACACAGCGATAGCTCGCCTCATGGAGTTTATCAATGATTTTCAGCCGCTTGCCGTTTACACTAGAGAAGCGCTCAAAATCGTCACACAAGCTCTTTATCCTTTTGCTCCTCATATCGCAGAAGAAGCCTGGCAGCATTTAGGTCAGGGAGAAAGCCTCACCTATGAGCCTTTCCCACTCATTGACCCTACTTACTTGATCGATGCCACAACCATTTATGTTGTTCAAGTCAATGGTAAGATGCGCGGCAAGTGGGATCTTCCCAAGGATAAAAGCCAAGAAGAGATCCTTGCCTTCATAAAAACGCAGCCCCAAATCATGAAGCATTTAGAAGGAACAATTGAAAAAGTGATCTTTGTGCCCAATAAACTTCTCAATATCGTGATCCATGCTTAGGGTGCTTTATAACTTAGCACTCTTTGTATTTGTGCTCATTTGCCTTCCCAAATGGATTTGGGAGGCGCTCAAATACAAAAAACACCGCCGCTCTTTTTTAGAAAAATTTGGCATCGGCCTTCCCACTTTTCAATTTTCTAAAAAAGGGCCTCGCATTTGGGTCCACTCGATTTCAGTGGGCGAGACCAAAGCTGTCTCTCCTCTGATCAAACAGATCCAAGAAAAAGTACCGGAGGCGTCCATTGTCATCTCAACCGTCTCTGAAACAGGACTTGAAGAGGCAAAACGCACCATACCGCATGCTGAAGCCTATTTTTATTTTCCTTTAGATTTTTCCTGGATTATCAAGAGCCTCATCAAAAAAATAAATCCCTCGCTCCTCATTCTTGTAGAAGGAGACTTTTGGTTCAACCTCATCGATCTAGCGCCACACGTTGCACTTGTTAATGGCCGGATCTCTGAAAAATCGCTCTCTCGCTTCAAAAAAGTTCCTTTTTTTTCTAAAAGACTCTTTAAAAAGATCGAACTGTACTGTGTTCAAAGCGATAGGTTTGCCAAGCGGTTTATGGAACTTGGGATCCCTTCCAAAAAAATCGTTATCACTGGCAACCTCAAATTCGATCAAGCGATTCATCCTATTGACAAATCTAAATGGATGAAAGAGCTCGCCATACTCCCCAATGACCGTGTTCTTACTCTAGCTTCCACACACGAGCCTGAAGAAGAAATGCTGCTTACCGCTTTGAGCCCTCTTATGAAGCAATTTCCCAGCCTCAAAATTTTAATCGTTCCACGCCATCCCGAAAGATTCAACGACGTCGCTACTCTCCTTGAAAAAAAGGGGATTGATTTCACCCGTTACTCAAGCCCGCTTAAAGACCCTCAAAAACGGATCGTTTTAGTTGATGCCATGGGCATATTAAATAATTGCTACCAGCTCTCTGAAGTTGCCATTGTTGGAGGAAGCTTCATTACTCGTTTGGGAGGACATAATATCTTTGAGCCTGCAGCTCTTGGTGTTCCTGTTCTCTTTGGTCCTTCAATGTATTCTCAAAAAGATCTTGTGGAGCTTGTTCTCCATGCAGGAGCCGGCCAGCAAGTCACACTTAACTCCCTTCCAGCTGTCGTTCAAGAAATTCTTGCTTATCCACCTTCGCCCATGCACTCAGCGGGCTTAAAGCTCGCCGCTGAGGTCCATGGTTCTACTTTAAGGACTTTTAAGGCTTTTGAAAATCGATTATAGGCTTAGTTTTTTTCTTGTCATTTAAGATCTCTTTATCAGACAATTGCATGAAATTAAAAAATCAGGAGATTATCATGCAAAAAGTTTCTTCTCTTATCAGAGCCTTACCTCTTGCTCAAGTAGCAAAAACCATCAAAAGCCCCGAAGTTCTTGCAACAACCGCCATGGCAGGTTCTATTTTTGCCATGACAAAAGCCGTTTCATATGCGGTTCAAAAGACAAACTTAAAAGGAGCTGAATGGGTCCGTCCTTTTAATTGGGCTGCAACTCTTGGTGTTGCTGGTGCGCTCCTTGCCTCCAAAACTAATATCAAAGCCTTTCGAATGGGCGTTGTAGTCTTAGGTGCTGCAGGAACGATCATGAGTATATTAAACACACGCAAAGCATTTAGAAGCACTGGAGATCTGACGTTCTTCACAGCTTTACGAGAAGGAATCTTGGGAACTAGAAATTCTAACAATGATGTGGTAAAAGCTGAGCTTAGTGAAGATGACCAACGAGCTTTTGATCAAGGACTTTACGAAGAAGTACAGCCTGCTCCCACTGAAACAGAATTTTTGGCAACGATCAAAAATAAAGCACAAGGACTAGCTGCACCAGAATCTCAAATTGAAGAACCCGGCAATCAAGATAAACAACTCGCAGTGCGCGATCCAATCCATACACTCAATGTAGGGATGGTTTTGCAAAACTTCCAAGTTGCTCAAAAATATCAAGCCGAAATTGACGCATTCAATCGTATGGCAACTTCTCTTGATCAACACCGCGTTATCGGCAGGCTTTTAATGGAAGTTAAAATGAAACAAGAGGGCGCCACTTTAGAGCAGCGCCTTCCGATTGTGATGGCACTACTAGGACAATTGGACACAGACAGGTTTGAAGCGGTGATTAATCAGCTACCTGCCTGGATGATGACCCTCATTACAAACGGAGCTTACCAAGCGCAAGCTGAAGGTCAAGAGCTCAGAAGTAATATCCAAGCCGTCGCAGCAAAAGTTTGCAGATGTGATTATTCTATTCTGAATAAGGAAGTTGATGTAAAGGATTTTGATAAATTGCAAGAGGCAACTGCCAATGTAGCCTTAGGTAATCGAGGCATTGGACTTGGTGACACAGCCGGTGAAGGGCTTTGGCAAGTTTTCAACTTCCTTGTCCAAGATAGAACTACAAAAGAAACTCGTCAGACTGTTGTTTTGACATTTTTACAACATGCTAATGATGCTCAAGGAAGATTTGGCGATCTCGCTCGCCTCTTCTGGCTCCATGGAAAGTGGGAACTTTGGGTTGCCATCGTTGGAACTCTTCAATCTAAAATCGATCCAGGGGCTGAGCTTAAATTAGATGCATGGGCCAATAGCATTGCTGTAGAAGACATTGCTTTGATGGTAGGTGCAGGACAGTACAAACGAGTCTTCTTTGACGGTTACAGCTTCCATCCTATTCCATACATTGCAGAGGAAAGTCAGCAGCAGTATGTAGAGGCCCTTCAAATGCAATGCAGCGAGTGCTTCCAAGAGGTTAAAGAAGTCAAGTTTGATAAGATGCGCGATACAAGACAGGTAGCCCTTCTAATGAAGGTGCTCATTGGAAAGCTTGCAGCAAAAAGAGGAGTTTCTCCTAGTGGTAGCCAACCTCTTATGCTCGAAAACGGACAAGGTGCAACCAATCAATTTGCTTTTGAAAGTGTTTGGTTTGGACCCGATATTGCCGTAGATGACCTCGTTATGAAAGCGCTCCTTTCAAAAGGAAACAAAGACTACCAAAATATCTCAAGTCTTGTTGTAGCTAATGCTTCTAGGATTACTGTCCAAACAATTAAATTCCTTAGCACAGCAGGTCGAACAGCCTATTTCCCAAGATTAATAAGCCTCATGCTTGGAAATCTGGATTGGTCCCTCCTCCCTGCTATTGGAAATTGTACAACTGTTGAGGCTTTATCCGTTAATAACTCACAAAGCTTTACAGATAATGTACTTAATGGTGACCAGTTCCAGCAAATTTTCCCAAACCTTCAACAATTGACCTGCGGCGAAACCCTAGTTACCCCACGAGGTCTTTGGGCTTATCTTCAGAGTCATCCTAACATCTCCAATAAAGTCGATCTCTTCAACCAATATCAAGCTGGATGGCAGCCAAATGAACTGGGCGGCATTATCAGCTTCTGGCCTGCTGAGGCTATTCATCAGCTTTGGACAGTTTTAGAAGTTCAAGGTGGCGGCCAGCAATTAGTTGTAGCAAGTGATGTTAACTCTCGAACAGAGCAAATGTCTCTTAATGCTGCGCAGCAATACGCGGTAGCACAGCGAAAAGAGCTGCAAGTCAAACTTGACATAATGAAGTTTATGTTAATGGGGTATGGTAAGACTGACCTGGATCAAAATGGGCAGCCGCAACCTTATCGAGTACGCATTGACCTAGGTGCTAGTCAGGTAAATCACCTCATGAATGACGAAGGAAGACAGCATGCCTTGAATGCCCCACAAGCCATCCATTACCTTTTTGATAAGATAGTTGAAGGTCAAGCGCATATGGCTGATTGGATCATTCAATCTCTCATGGAAGCAAAAGATGAAAAACCATTTAAGAATTTTACAAGTTTAGTGCGGCTTTTCCGCTTCACAGGACATTGGAACTCTCTTATTACAGCCATGCAAAAAGCAGCAGCGCCAGCGCCTGGCTCAACTAGACCCTTCCACATTGGCGAATGGGCCCATGGAATTCACTTAAATGACTTGATTCAGCTTGCACATGCTGGTAAGTTTAATCAAATCATATTTAATCAAGATTATGAAGATTTACGAGTTTATGCTGATGGATCCGTTGATTCATACGAAGGTCAAGGTCGTTTTGAGCAAGTTAAGTCTTTAGTCTTTAGACAACCAGACGAAACCTATATAGGAACTTTCCTTAAGAGAATCGGTTCAACGCAGCTAGAGCATTTAAGTTTTGGCACTCTGTTTGATGGAAGTATAGTAGGCGATATCAGCCACTTAACTATAGATTCGCTCGTTTCTATTCCTTCGATTCAATCTTTAGAGATTCTTTCTATAAAAGCCGATACAAGCCTTAGAGCTTCAGACTTTGTAAATTTAAGATCTTTAATAAATCTTAAGAATCTTACACTCGGGTTTGTGAATGCAGCAGCCCTCACTGTAAAACGGGATGATGGAAAGGGTTCTATATTTGATACGTTGAAAAGTCTTGATACAATAGAGACTCTAACGATTGTGCCTCATGCTATTAATAACGGCCTCATGTTAGGTGAAGACCTAGGAAAATGGCTGAAAAGTTATGCTCCTCCAAATGTTAAAACACTTGTCCTACACGAGAGTGTTCAAGATAAGAATCAGTTTAGGTTCCAATTGATGCTTAAAATTCCAGACCAAATCGAAAGGGTTGTAGTTATGAAACATAGCAAGTCTGGTATTAGTGCGTCTAACGACCCATTTAACAAAATTACTGGCTGGTCAGTTACCACATCTGACAAAGAAACGTTAGTCCTTGAAAGAGACAAAACTGTCCCTGTGAAAAACGGATAATTAGAATTGATTAATTTTCACCAAAAGAGGAATCAGCAAGGCTGGTTCCTCTTTTTTTTATTGGATTTTCTTCGACATTTAAGCCCTGTCTATTTAAAACTTTCTTGTCGATAAATGATTAGGATTTAAATACGAGAGTTTGCTATGCTAAGGCCCACTTATCGCGGGGTGGAGCAGTGGTTAGCTCGTTGGGCTCATAACCCAAAGGCCGGAGGTTCGAATCCTTCCCCCGCTATTCTTCTTGCACCTATAGGTCGCACACGGCGGTATAGCTCAGTTGGTTAGAGCGGAGGAATCATAATCCTTGTGTCGTTGGTTCGAATCCGACTACCGCTAAATTTTTTCTTAAAAAATTTGAGGTAGAGCAACACAACAATTTGTGTTGCGGCGGATGAGAAGTGAAGGCCACTTGTGGCCGAACCGGCGTGGAACGGAATCCGACTACCGCTAAATTTTCTTGAAAATTTGAGGTAGAGCAACACAATAATTTGTGTTGCGGCGGATGAGAAGTGAAGGCCACGTGTGGCCGAACCGGCGTGGAACGGAATCCGACTACCGCTAAATTTTCTTGAAAATTTGAGGTAGAGCAACACAACAATTTGTGTTGCGGCGGATGAGAAGTGAAGGCCACCTGTGGCCGAACCGGCGGGAACCGGAATCCGACTACCGCTAAATTTTCTTAACTCCCAAAAAGTTGCAAAACTCCTTCCTTAAAACCCAAAAAGTTGCCAAAATGAGGTAAAAGAGGAGTTTTAATGACCAAAATGTTGCCGGAAGTCTTCGTTTCAAATAAATCGCTCTCCTCTCAGATATCAAAAGGGATCAAAAAAGGGGAGATACGAAAGCTAGGAAGCCGGGTCTATACAACGAACCTGAAAGAGCCGATGGAGGCGCTTGTCAAAAGGCATGCCTGGTTCATTGTTAAAGAGCTTTTTCCAGGAAGTGTCATCGTTGATAGAACCGCCTTGGAACATAGACCAGCTGATAATGGATCGATTTTTCTAGTTTCTAAAAAAAAACGTGCAGTCATGCTGCCCGGTCTATCGATTATCCCCAGGAAGGGTCATGCTCCTTTAGAGCAGGATAACCCTTTTATGGGAACGCTTTTTCTTTCGTGTCCTGCACGGGCCTTCTTAGAAAACCTATGTAAAAGACGGAAGAGGAAAGGAGAGATTTCTAGAACGGTTTCCATGAAAGAGATTGAAGAGCGGCTTGAAACCATGGTTCAAAGTGGAGGCAATCAAGCTTTACAAACTCTGCGCGATGAAGCCAAGAGGATTGCGCCTCAAATGGGCTTGGAAAAAGAACTCAAAATTCTTGATAGACTAATAGGGGCGCTACTCGGAACTAGGCAAGCGGCTCTTTCTTCCCCAGCTGCGATTGCTAGGGTAAAAGGCCTTCCTTACGATCCAAATCGACTCGACCTCTTTCAAAAACTTTTTGAGCGACTAGCTCAAATGGCTACACCTGTGAGGCAAACGTTCAATGAAGGACCTGCTTTATATTTTTTTGAAGCTTACTTTTCTAACTTTATTGAGGGAACGGAGTTTCAAGTTGAAGAGGCTGCAGAAATCGTTTTTAAAGGAAGAATTCCTGTCCACCGGCCTAAAGATGCACACGATATTCTTGGAACCTACCAAATCGTTTCTGACCCAAGAGAAATGAAAACCCGTGCTAAAAACGAAGATGAGTTTATCTCGATTTTAAAAAGAAGGCATGGGTTTTTAATGCAAGGGCGCCCTGAGATCCACCCGGGGGAATTTAAACAGGTTGCAAACCAAGCCGGTGCGACTCTCTTTGTTCATCCTGATTTAGTTGAGGGGACTTTAAGGAAAGGGTTCCAGTGGCTCCAAGGACTTCATACCCCTTTTCAGAGGGCTGTCTACATGATGTTTTTGGTCTCTGAGGTCCATCCATTCGATGATGGCAACGGCAGATGCGCCCGTATCATGATGAATGCTGAACTTGCAAGTGAGGAGCAAACGCGGATCATTGTTCCAACGGTTTTTCGAGAAAACTACCTCTCAGCCTTAAAGGCAATGACCCATCAAGGACGGGCAGAGCCCCTCATCCGGTCCCTGGATTACCTGCAGAAATATACCTACCAGATGGAGTGGGATGATTTTAATAAGGCCTATGCGATGCTTTTATCTACACATGCGTTTGAAGACTCGCATAGTGCAGAAATCGTGGGTCATCGGCTCCTATTACCCTAGAGGTAAAACTATTAGACATGGGTAGTCAATAAAGTTGTTTTCATAACTAGCTAATAACCAATTAGATAAAATTGAAACAGGGTCATAGTTATCAATTTATCAAATCTTAATTTAAAATAAATACTTTAATGTTATAATTTTTACTTTAATTTAAGCATAAAAACAATAAAGGAAAATTATGTCAATCAACGTAGAAAATGTTTTAAGAAATGTGGCATCACAGGCCTATAATGATCGCCCTGACCCAGAAAAATGGATTTCATCTCAGCAAGAGCTGGGAGAGTTGAGGTTGGTATGTACGAGTTTTAAAAACGCAATTGACGCCATGATGCCTGAGAGATGGAAGGCGTATAAAGAAATAGCTGATCAAAATATTGAACTTTCGCGTCAGATCGAGACCAAGAAAGAAAAGCTCCAGGAGCTGACCAGTTGGAAATCTACAATTAGCGGACTTTGTGGAAACGTTGCCAGTGCGGTTAAATCGTATTTTAGCGCTCCAACACCTCCAAAGGAAGATAAGGTAGCAAAATTGAAAGAAAAAATAGCTCAATTAGAGAAAACCAAAGCTGAAAATGAAATGGTGTTGTTAGGTAAAAAATTAGATGGAATGGCAAGTTTTGAGAAAATTCAAAATTTATTTGGGGGACCTATAGGTTGGGATCAACTTCCTATACTAGACATGACAAATTTAGATACCGGAAACGATTACATTGATTTCTTAACCGCTGATGTTCTAACAGCTCCTATCATGAAAGGGAAAGATAATGCTGAACGCAATTTTGTTGTTCTTCGCTTTAGAATAGGCAGAAAATGGTACTGCCAAGTCATTCATCAGAGAGTCACCAACAATATGCATCATTGGGTTACAGCCCAGCGCGAGCAAGAAATAGCTCGTGTCAGTGGTTCTTTTATAGGAGAGGCTTGGTCTAGAAGTGCTCAAGTAGACTTAAGGACCTATCGCAACTTTGAAAAAGCGATTAAAGAAAAAGTGGAATAAGCATTTTCTTTTTTAGCACGAAGTTGGCCCTTGCCATGTAGCGCTCTTAAAACTTAAGGGACGTTATCGACAACGCTACTGCTATTGAATTTAATGGCAGGGTGAGGGTTTTTTGGCTGAAGCTTTGGGCTCTTTGCTGTCTGCAAAAGAGGTCTATTGTAAGTTACTTGAAAAAAGTATAAAGTTTTTATCCTGTATGTCTATTGCAGTTAAAAGCTTAAGTTTAGTTTCTTGTGCTGCAGCCGGTGGCTTTCTTGCTGGGGTTTGCGCTCACAAAATTCGTTGGGAACTAAGGCGCGAATGGTTTCGGACAGCTTACATCGACAGAGGACAGAAATCTCTTAAAGCAGCTC
>JACCDZ010141965.1_pt1 | contig 19828 bp, 36 predicted proteins | sample 7449551 | NCBI WGS metagenome assembly JACCDZ01 (sample SAMN15323452, study PRJNA562643) | freshwater metagenome | isolation source: river surface water | place: USA:Blue River Watershed | collected 2017-08-18
AACGTATCAATTACAGTGACATTGATTGCGCCGATCGCGATGGAAGAAGGTTTACGTTTTGCGATTCGTGAAGGTGGCCGCACAGTAGGTGCTGGTGTGGTTGCTAAAATTATTGAGTAATCAATAAGCAATTTTTGTAGTTAAACTAAAACGGCGGGATTAGCCCCGCCGTTTCGCTCTTTAGAAAGGCAGTAAAAATGCAAAATCAAAAAATCCGTATCCGCTTGAAAGCTTTTGACTATCGTTTGATCGATCAATCAGCTCAAGAAATCGTAGAAACCGCTAAGCGTACTGGCGCTGTTGTTAAAGGCCCAGTTCCACTGCCAACTCGTATTGAACGTTTTGACGTTTTGCGTTCACCACACGTGAACAAAACATCACGCGATCAGTTCGAAATTCGTACACACCAACGTTTAATGGACATTGTTGATCCTACTGATAAAACAGTGGATGCATTGATGAAGTTAGATTTGCCAGCTGGCGTTGATGTAGAAATTAAGCTTTAATTTTTTTAAAAAGCTTAAAAGTTGTAAAGCGTTAAGAGGTTGGGTATAATCCCGCCTCTTTACCGAAGTCGGTCAATTGTAATCGGCTTTTAAACTAACTATAAGGAATCGATCATGAGCTTAGGGCTTATTGGTCGCAAGGTGGGCATGACTCGCCTGTTTACTGAGGATGGCGCAAGCGTTCCAGTAACAGTGCTTGAGGTTAAGCCTAACCGTGTGACACAAGTGAAGACGGTTGCTACTGATGGCTATACAGGCCTTCAAGTTGCATTCGGCGAACGTCGTGCTAGCCGCATCAATAAAGCTTTGACTGGCCATTATGCTAAGTCAGGCGCTGCTGCGGGTTCAGGCATTCAAGAATTCTCAGTCACTGAAGATGTTTTGGCGAACTACACGCCAGGTGCAAACATTTCAGTTGATATTTTCCAAGCGGGTCAATTAGTTGACGTAACAGGCACATCAATCGGTAAAGGTTTTGCCGGTGCTATCAAGCGTCACAACTTCGCTTCAAACCGCGCATCTCACGGTAACTCACGTTCACACAATGTGCCAGGCTCTATCGGTATGGCACAAGATCCTGGTCGTGTTTTCCCTGGTAAGCGCATGCCTGGTCACTTAGGTGCAGTAAAAGTTACAACACAAAACCTTGAGGTTGTTCGTGTTGATGCTGAGCGCAACCTACTGTTGATTAAAGGTTCTATTCCAGGTGCTAAAGGCGGTGACGTTGTTGTTCGTCCAGCTGTTAAAGCTCAGAATAAGGCGGGCAAATAATGGAAATCAAATTAATCGATAAAAGCGGCAAAGCAACTAAGTCAGCTGTAGAGCTTTCTGATGTGACTTTTGGTCGTGAATTTAATGAGGCACTTGTGCATCAAGTGGTTGTTGCTTATCAAGCAAATGCTCGTACAGCAACGCGTGCGCAATTGGGTCACGGTAATGTAAGTCACACAACACACAAACCATGGAACCAAAAAGGTACTGGTCGTGCACGTTCAGGTATGAGCTCAAGCCCTATCTGGCGTGGAGGTGGTCGTGCATTCCCAAATAGCCCGGATGAAAATTTCAGCCACAAAGTAAACCGTAAAGCATACCGCGCTGGTATGTGCTCTATTTTGTCTGAGTTGGTTCGTCAAACACGCTTGTCAGTTGTTGAAGACTTTAGCGTTGACACACCAAAGACAAAGAACTTCATTGAGAAGATCAAGGGCATGGGTTTTAACGATGGCGTTTTATTGTTGGTAGATGGTTTTGATGAAAACTTGTATCTATCAGCACGTAACGTACCTAATGTACTAGTTGTTGAAGCTCAGTATGTTGATCCTGTTAGCTTGGTTCGCTTCCCACACGTGGTGGCAACGAAAGCCGCAGTGAAGAAGCTTGAGGAGATGCTAGCATGAGCGCAAATCTAAATTCAGTAAAAATCCAAGACCGTTTGTTGCAAGTAATTCTAGCTCCGCAAATTACTGAGAAGGCGACTTACGTAGCTGATAAGAATCAGCAAATTGCTTTCAAGGTACGTACTGATGCAACTAAGCCAGAAATTAAAGCGGCGGTTGAATTGGTATTTAAAGTGGAAGTGCAATCTGTAACTGTAGCCAACGTTAAAGGTAAACAAAAACGTGCTGGCCGCATTATGGGTCGTCGTAGCGACTGGAAGAAAGCTTATGTGAGCTTGAAGCCAGGTCAAGAAATTAACTTTGCAGCGGGCGAATAGGAGAAATCATGGCACTTATTAAAGTTAAGCCAACTTCACCAGGTCGGCGCGCCGTATTGAAGGTGGTAACACCTGATCTACACAAGGGCAAGCCTCACGCGCCGCTGTTGGAGAAGCAATCTAAAAATGCAGGTCGTAATAACAACGGCCGTATCACCATCCGTCACCAAGGTGGCGGTCATAAACAACACTACCGCGTAGTGGATTTCCGTCGTAACAAAGATGGTATCCCAGCGAAGGTTGAGCGTATTGAGTACGATCCAAACCGTAGCGCAAACATTGCATTGCTTTGCTACGCTGATGGTGAGCGTCGTTACATCATCGCTCCACGTGGTGTTGCTGCGGGTGCGCAATTGATTAGCGGTTCAGATGCACCTATTAAAGTAGGTAATGCAATGCCGTTACGTAATATTCCTGTGGGTAGCACAATTCACTGTATCGAATTGCAACCAGGCAAAGGCGCGCAAATTGCTCGTTCAGCTGGTACATCAGTACAGTTGCTAGCACGTGAAGGTAGTTATGCGCAGTTGCGTTTACGTTCAGGTGAAGTTCGCCGCGTACACGTTGACTGTAAAGCAACGCTTGGTGAAGTAGGTAATGAAGAACATTCATTGCGTTCTATCGGTAAAGCAGGTGCGATGCGTTGGCGCGGTGTTCGCCCAACAGTTCGCGGTGTGGTAATGAACCCTGTTGATCACCCGCACGGTGGTGGTGAAGGTAGAACTGCTGCTGGTATGAACCCAGTAAGCCCATGGGGTACGCCAACTAAAGGTTATCGTACTCGTAGCAACAAGCGCACTGACAACATGCGTGTTTCACGCCGTCCTGCGAATAAGAGGTAATCAATATGGCACGTTCAATTAAAAAAGGTCCATTTATCGATGGTCACTTGGTTAAAAAAGTAGAGAAAGCAGTTGAAACTCGCGATCGTAAACCAGTAAAAACATGGTCACGTCGTTCTACAATTTTGCCTGATTTCATCGGTTTAACTATTGCAGTGCATAACGGCAAGCAACACGTACCTGTGTTGATTTCAGAAAACATGGTAGGCCATAAGCTTGGTGAATTTGCGTTAACTCGTACGTTCAAAGGCCATGCGGCTGACAAGAAAGCTAAGAAGTAGGAGAGGATGATGCAAGTATCTGCTGTTTTAAAAGGTGTACATCTGTCTCCACAAAAGGCTCGCTTGGTGGCTGACTTGGTGCGTGGCAAAAAAGTTGACAATGCATTGAATATCTTAACTTTCTCACCTAAAAAAGGTGCTGAGATTATTAAGAAAGTGCTTGAGTCAGCGATTGCGAATGCAGAACACAACAATGGTGCTGATATCGATGAATTGAAGGTGACTTCAATTTACGTTGATAAAGGTATCGTGCTTAAACGTATTCGTGCACGTGCTAAAGGTCGCGCTGGTCGAATTACCAAACCAACATGTCACATCAATGTGACGGTAGGTAACTAAAGGAATCGTTATGGGTCAGAAAATTCATCCAATTGGTTTCCGTCTTGGTGTTCAAAAGAACTGGACATCTCGTTGGTATGCCAACAGTAAAAGTTTCCCAGCGATGTTGAATAGCGACATTAAGGTGCGTGAGTTCCTTAAGAAGAAGCTGTCACATGCGGCTGTAAGTAAGATTGTGATCGAGCGTCCAGCTAAAAACGCAAAAATCACAATTCACAGTGCTCGTCCAGGTATCGTGATTGGTAAGAAAGGCGAAGATATTGAAACTTTGCGTTCTAGCCTTCAAGGTTTGATGGGTGTGCCTGTTCATTTGAACATTGAAGAAGTTCGTAAGCCAGAAATCGATGCAACATTGATTGCTGAGAGCATTGCACAACAGCTTGAAAAGCGTGTGATGTTCCGCCGTGCCATGAAACGTGCAATGCAAAATGCAATGCGTTTAGGTGCACAAGGCATCAAGATCATGAGTTCTGGTCGTTTGAATGGTATCGAAATTGCGCGTACTGAATGGTACCGTGAAGGTCGCGTGCCACTTCATACATTGCGTGCTGATATTGATTACGGTGTTGCAGAAGCTTCTACAACATACGGCATTATCGGTATCAAAGTATGGGTGTTTAAAGGTGAAGTGTTCGACAACAAAGGTGAACAACCAGTTGTGGCAGCACCTGTAGCCGCAGAACCAGAGAAGAAAGCAAGAAAGTCGGGGGCAAAAAATGCTACAGCCAGCTAGACAAAAATTCCGCAAGATGCAAAAAGGCCGTAACAAGGGCATTGCAACTACGGGTAACAAAGTAAGTTTTGGCGAATTCGGTCTTAAAGCGATTGGTCGTGGACGTTTGACTGCGCGTCAAATTGAAGCGGCGCGTCGTGTGATGACTCGTCATATTAAGCGTGGTGGTCGTGTTTGGATTCGTGTATTCCCTGATCAACCAATTTCTAAAAAGCCTGCTGAAGTTCGTATGGGTAACGGTAAAGGTAGTACTGAGTACTACGTAGCTCAAATCCAACCAGGCAAAATGTTGTATGAGATGGATGGTGTGAGCGAAGAGTTGGCGCGTGAAGCGTTCCGTTTGGCTGCTGCTAAGTTGCCAATCGAAACAACATTTGCGACACGTCACCTAGGGGGTTAATGATGAAAGCAACTGATTTAAGAGCTAAGTCTGTTGACGAACTAAACAATGAATTGATCGAGTTGCGTCGTGCGCAGTTCTCATTGCGTATGCAAGCTGCAACACAGCAATTGGCTAAGCCTGATCAACTTCGTAAAGTTCGCCGTGACGTTGCTAGAGTGCGTACAGTGTTAGCTGAAAAGCAAAACGCTGCCAATGCTAAATAAGCGGAGCGATTATGAATAGCGAAACAAAAAAAGTGGTCCGCACATTAAGCGGTCGCGTTGTTAGTGACAAAATGGACAAAACAGTGACTGTTTTGGTTGAGCGTAAGGTTAAACACCCATTAATTGGTAAGGTTATCCGTCGTTCAAACAAGTTTCACGCACATGATGAAGCTAATGAATGTAAAGAAGGTGACTTGGTAGTGATTGAGGAATCTCGTCCACTATCAAAAACCAAAACTTGGAAAGTTAGCAAGATCGTTGCTAAATCGACAGGTGTGTAATTGATATTGCATCCGTCAAGGATGCAATATATAATGTTGGACTTTTCGGCGCTCGCACCTTTTAGGTGTTAAAGCTAGCGCCCCAATACTGACCGTAGTGCTGTCGGCCGTGAATGACAAGCGGCTGGTGTTGGTTTTAACGGATTAAGTTGGAGATTATTCTCATGATTCAAATGCAATCTCGGCTAGATGTTGCCGACAATACTGGTGCACGTTCTGTAATGTGTATCAAAGTGTTGGGTGGCTCAAAGCGTCGTTACGCGAGCATTGGTGATGTGATTAAGGTCACTATCAAAGATGCTGCGCCACGCGGCCGCGTTAAAAAAGGTGAAGTTTACAGTGCGGTTGTTGTGCGTACTGCTAAAGGTGTTCGTCGTCCAGACGGCTCTTTGGTTAAGTTCGACAGCAATGCTGCAGTTCTTCTAAACAATAAGCTAGAGCCAATTGGTACACGTATTTTCGGACCAGTTACGCGTGAATTGCGTAGCGAGCGTTTTATGAAGATCGTTTCTTTAGCGCCAGAAGTTTTGTAAGGATTTGCTAAATGAATAAAATTCGTAAAGGTGACGAAGTTATCCTTAACACAGGTAAGGATAAAGGTAAGCGTGGTACCGTGCTTCAAGTTTTGGACACAGGTCACGTAATTGTTGAGGGTGCAAATGTAGCTAAAAAGCACGCTAGACCAAACCCAATGAAGGGTGTTGCTGGCGGCATCGTTGCTAAAGAGATGCCTGTAGATATCTCTAATGTTGCATTGTTTAATCCTGCCACCCAAAAGGGTGATCGTGTTGGCTTCAAAACACTAGGTGATGGTCGCAAAGTTCGCGTCTTCAAATCTAGTGGTGAAGTTGTTGACGCGTAATCGAGAGGCATAGGAAAAATGGCTCGTTTAAAAGATTTTTATAAAGATACAGTGGTTAAGGCGATGACCGAGCAGTTCGGTTATAAGTCTCCAATGCAAGTACCTCGCATTGAGAAAATCACTTTGAATATGGGTGTTGGTGAAGCTGTTGCTGATAAAAAAGTAATGGAACACGCTGTTGGCGATATGGAAAAAATTGCTGGTCAAAAAGCAATTGTGACTAAAGCTAAAAAATCAGTGGCTTCATTTAAGATTCGTGACGGTTACCCAGTAGGTTGTAAGGTGACATTGCGTCGTGAACGTATGTACGAATTCTTGGATCGTCTAGTGACTGTTGCAATTCCTCGTATCCGTGACTTCCGTGGTATTTCATCAAAATCATTTGATGGTCGCGGTAACTATAATATGGGTGTTAAAGAGCAGATCATTTTCCCAGAAATCGAGTACGACAAGATTGATGCGTTGCGTGGTATGAACATTACCATCACAACAACTGCTAAAACTGATGAAGAAGCGCGTGCGTTGTTATCTGCATTTAGCTTCCCATTTAGAAACTGAGGGTCTCATGGCTAAGACATGTATGATTGAGCGCGAACTTAAACGTCGCGAAACAGTAGAAAAGTTTGCTGCTAAGCGTAATGAGCTTAAAGCGGTGATTAGTGATGTAAATGCTTCTGCAGAAGACCGCCGTGCGGCACTTTTGAAGTTGCAAGGTTTGCCACGTAATTCAAGCCCAGTGAGATTGCGTAATCGTTGCGCATTAACTGGTCGTCCACGTGGCGTGTTCAGAAAATTCGGTATTGCGCGTATTAAATTGCGCGAGTTGATGATGCGTGGCGAAGTGCCAGGCGTCACTAAAGCTAGCTGGTAACGGAGGGTTAAGAAATGAGTATGAGTGATCCGATTGCCGATATGTTGACTCGCATTCGTAATGCGCAGCAAACAAACAAGCCTTCAGTTTCAATGCCATCTTCAAAATTGAAGTGCGCTATTGCAAACGTATTAAAAGACGAAGGTTATATCGATAGTTATGAAGTGCAATCACAAGATGGCAAGGCGCAGCTTAATATTGGTTTGAAATATTATGCAGGTCAGCCAGTGATTGAGAAGATTGACCGTGTAAGTCGTCCAGGCCTTCGCGTATACCGCGGTAGCCAAGACATCCCTAAAGTGATGAATGGCCTTGGTGTAACCATTGTGTCTACATCTAAGGGTGTGATGACTGATCGCAAAGCACAAGCTGCCGGTGTTGGTGGTGAAGTGCTGTGTGTAGTGGCTTAAGGAGAAACAAGTGTCTCGCGTAGCTAAGAATCCAGTCGCTATCCCAGCTAAGGTTGAGGTAGTGCTAAGCCCAGAAAGTATTAATGTAAGTGGTCCGTTGGGCAAATTGTCTCATCCACTTACAGGTGCAGTAACACTTACTCGTGATGGTGATGTGATTACATTTGTTGCGGCAAATGACAGTCAACATTCACGTGCGATGTCAGGTACATTGCGTGCCCTTGTTGCAAACATGGTGCAAGGCGTATCTGAAGGTTTCGTTCGTAAGTTGTCATTAATTGGTGTTGGTTATAAAGCACAAGCTCAAGGCGCTAGTTTGAACCTTGAATTGGGTTACTCACATCCAATTACTCACAAAATGCCTGCAGGCGTTACTGTTGAAACTCCTTCACAAACTGAAATCGTTTTGAAGGGTGCAGATAAACAAGTAGTTGGTCAGGTTGCTGCTCAGATTCGCGCTTACCGTGCTCCAGAGCCTTATAAAGGTAAAGGTGTTCGTTATGCAGATGAAGTGGTAACTATCAAAGAAACCAAGAAGAAGTAAGGTTTAAACCATGAACAATTTAAATCCACGTTTGCGCCGTGCACGTAAAACCCGTGCCAAGATTGCCGCAAAAAATGTAACGCGTTTGTGTGTGCATCGCAGTAACAGCCATATTTATGCGCAGATTATTGCTGAAACAGGTGATAAGGTTTTAGCTAGCGCATCAACGCTTGAAGCTGATGTTCGCAAAAAACTGAAAAATGGCGGCAACATTGATGCTGCTGTTGTAATCGGTAAGCGTATTGCTGAAAAAGCTAAGGCTGCTGGTGTTACTACAGTTGCGTTCGATCGTTCAGGTTACCAATACCATGGTCGTATCAAGGCGTTGGCAGATGCTGCGCGTGAAAACGGTCTATCCTTCTAATATCGAGGTTGATGATGGCAAAAGAAATGGAACAACAGCAAACCGACGGTTTGCGTGAAAAGATGATCACAGTCAACCGCGTGACTAAAGTGGTTAAGGGTGGTCGTATTATGAGTTTCGCAGCATTGACTGTTGTAGGTGACGGTGATGGTGCGGTTGGTATGGGTAAAGGTAAAGCGCGCGAAGTTCCACAAGCCGTTCAAAAGGCAATGGATGAAGCACGTCGTGGCATGGTAAAAGTGAACCTAACAAACGGTACATTGCACCACGCTGTAACAGGCGTACATGGCGCAGCTAAAGTATTTATCCAGCCAGCATCTGAAGGTACCGGCATTATTGCTGGTGGCGCGATGCGTGCAGTTTTCGAAGTGATGGGTATCACTAACGTATTAGCAAAATGCATTGGTTCTGCAAATCCTTACAACGTTGTGCGTGCAACACTTAATGGCCTTCAGTCAATGAATACGCCAGCTGAGGTTGCGGCTAAACGCGGTAAAACAGTTGAAGAAATTAGAGGCTAATCATGGCTAAAGCACAAAAAGAAACAGGCATGATCAAAGTAACTTTGGTTAAAAGCACTATCGGCAGAATTGCTGCACACAAAGCGTGTGTTGCTGGTTTAGGTCTTCGCCGTATGCACCACACTGTTGAAGTGATGGACACACCTGCTAATCGCGGCATGATTAACGCGGTTAACTATCTATTGAAGGTAGAAGGATAATGAAACTAAATTCTATTAGCCCTGCAGAGGGTAGTAAAAAAGAACGTCGCCGCGTAGGTCGTGGTATCGGTTCTGGCTTGGGTAAAACTGCGGGCCGTGGTCACAAAGGTCAAAAATCACGTACAGGTGGCTTCCATAAAGTGGGTTTCGAGGGCGGTCAAATGCCTTTGCAACGTCGCCTTCCAAAACGTGGCTTTGTGTCTTTGACTAAAGCAGATACGGCACGCGTAAGAACAAGCGAATTATTGTTAGTGAATGCAGACGTGGTTGATTTGTTGACTTTGAAAGCAGCAAACATCGTTCCAGGTACTGCAAAATCAGTAAAAGTTTACTTGTCAGGTGATGTGACTCGTGCAGTATCTGTGCAAGGTCTTTTGTTGACTAAGGGTGCTCGCGCTGCTTTAGAAGCGGCTGGCGGCAAAATTGCTGAGTAATTAAGTTGGCAAACGATAGTATTTTAAGTGCTGTAAGCAAGACGGGTGAGCTAAAAAGTCGCTTGTTGTTTGTGTTAGGCGCGTTGATTGTTTATCGTTTAGGGGCACATATTCCTGTGCCAGGCATTAATGCTGATGTGCTAGCTAAGCTGTTTGAGTCTCAAAGTGGCGGTATCTTGGGCATGTTTAACATGTTCTCAGGTGGTGCACTTTCAAGATTCACCGTGTTTGCGCTAGGCATTATGCCTTACATTTCAGCCTCAATTATTATGCAGCTTTTGACGGTTGTATCTCCTCAAATGGAGCAGCTGAAGAAAGAGGGCGAGGCTGGAAGACGCCAAATTACAAAATATACGCGTTATGGAACGGTGCTATTAGCCACATTCCAAGCGCTAGGTATCGCAATCGCGTTGGAATCGCAGGCTAATCTGGTATTGGACCCAGGTCTAATGTTTAGATTGACAGCGGTAGTCACGTTGGTAAGCGGCACTATGTTTTTGATGTGGTTGGGTGAGCAGATCACTGAGCGTGGTATTGGTAATGGTATTTCTATCATTATTTTTGCTGGTATCGTGGCTGGTTTGCCTAGTGCAATTTTCAAAACATTGGATCTTGCAAGTACTGGCGCATTTAACCCAGTGTTTGTGATTTTCTTGTTTGCAGCAACGATTTTGGTGACGGCATTTGTGGTGTTTGTTGAGCGTGGTCAACGTAAAATTACGGTGAATTACGCGAAAAGACAAGTTGGCCGTAAGGTGATGGGTGGTCAAACTACGCATTTGCCTTTGAAGCTGAATATGGCGGGTGTGATTCCTCCAATTTTTGCTTCAAGCATTATTTTGTTCCCAGCAACAATGGCTGGTTGGTTTGGTAGTAACGAGAACTTCTCGTGGTTAAAAGATATTGGTACTAAGTTGTCCCCAGGTCAGCCTTTGTACATTATCTTCTTTGTGACTGCGATTATTTTCTTCTGTTTCTTCTACACCGCTTTGGTATTTAACCCAAAGGAAACTGCAGATAACTTGAAAAAAAGTGGTGCGTTTGTTCCTGGTATTCGACCAGGTGAGCAAACAGCTAAGTACATTGATCGCATTATGGGTCGTTTGACTCTAATCGGTGCCTTGTACATCACTTTGGTTTGCTTGTTGCCAGAATTTTTGATTTTGAAATTTAACGTGCCGTTCTACTTCGGTGGAACATCACTGTTAATTATTGTTGTAGTGACCATGGACTTTATGACGCAAGTGCAGGCGCATTTGATGTCGCACCAATATGAAGGTTTGTTGAAAAAAGCAAACTTTAAGAATGGTGTCAGTGGTCCACGCTAATCGAATAAGTGAGTAATTAGCGATGGCAAAAGAAGACAGAATTGAGATGCAGGGGGAGATTGTTGAAAATCTCCCGAATGCAACTTTTAGAGTTAAGTTAGAAAACGGACATATTGTGTTGGGTTATATCTCAGGAAAAATGCGTATGCACTACATTCGTATTTTGCCTGGTGACAAGGTAACAGTTGAAATGACCCCGTATGACCTTTCTCGAGCACGGATTATTTTCCGAGCTAAGTAAGATAAGCCATATTTATTTGGATTTGTGAGGCAAAAAATGAGAGTTCGTGCATCAGTAAAGGCTTTATGCCGTAATTGCAAAGTAGTTCGTCGTCGCGGTGTTGTGCGTGTAATTTGCACAGACCCAAGACATAAACAACGCCAAGGTTAATTGGCGCAGTAGTAAGAAAAGGCCTTTGTTGATTGTGATAAATCGGCTTAGGTGATAGAATTTAGGGCTTTTTTGGCGAAATAGATATGAATCGCCATAATTTTGGAGTGAATACATGGCTCGTATTGCAGGGGTAAATATCCCAAATCATAAACACACTGAAATCGCATTAACTTCGATTTACGGTGTTGGACGCCCAACAGCGAAACGCATTTGCGAAGCTGCAGGTGTTCTGGCGACTGCAAAAGTTAAAGATCTTAACGATGCGGAAGTTGAAAAATTACGTGACGAAGTTGCTAAGCTTCAAGTTGAAGGTGACTTGCGTCGTGAAATTTCAATGAATATTAAGCGATTAATGGATTTGGGTTGCTACCGTGGTGTTCGTCATCGTCGTGGCTTGCCTGTTCGCGGTCAACGTACGAAAACAAACGCACGTACCCGTAAAGGTCCTGTAAAGCCGATTAAGCAATCCAAGTAAGGAATAAGTAAACATGGCTAAAGCTAACGTACGTGTACGCAAAAAAGTTAAAAAGAACATAGCGGAGGGCATTGCCCACGTTCACGCTTCTTTCAACAACACGATTATTACAATTACTGATCGTCAGGGTAATGCGCTTTCATGGGCAACATCAGGCGGTCAAGGCTTTAAGGGTTCTCGTAAGAGTACGCCGTTTGCAGCTCAAGTAGCGGCAGAAGTTGCTGGTAAAGCAGCACAAGAGTGTGGCGTTAAAAACCTTGAAGTACGTATTAAGGGCCCTGGTCCAGGACGTGAATCAGCAGTGCGTGCGTTAAACGCTGTTGGTTTTAAAATTACTAGCATTTCAGATGTGACGCCAGTACCGCACAACGGTTGCCGTCCACCTAAAAAGCGTCGTATTTAATAGCGCATAAGCTGCAAGATATAACAGGAGAATACCTTGGCTAGAAATCTCGATCCAAAGTGCCGTCAGTGCCGCCGCGAAGGCGAGAAACTTTTCCTTAAGGGTGAAAAGTGTTTTACAGACAAATGCGCTATCGAAAAACGTAACTTCCCACCAGGTCAGCATGGTCAACGACGTAACCAACGTCTATCAGACTATGGTGTTCAATTGCGTGAGAAACAAAAATTGCGCCGTATTTACGGCATCCTTGAAGGTCAATTCCGTAGTTACTACGCTGAAGCTGATCGTCAAAAAGGCATTACTGGTGAAAACCTATTGCAATTGCTTGAGTGCCGTCTAGATAACGTGACTTACCGTATGGGTTTGGGTGCTTCACGCACTGAAGCGCGTCAAATCGTTCGTCACAACGGTATTTTGGTGAATGGCAAACGTGTGAATATTCCTTCATACCAAGTTAAACCAGGTGACACTGTACAAGTGGCTGAAGCAGCAAAAAATCAATTGCGTATTAAAGGCGCATTGGCTGCTGCAGAGCAACGTGGCTTCCCAGAGTGGTTGGACGTTGATGTGAAAGCTTTGAAGGGTGTATTTAAAGCTAAGCCACAACGTGACGAATTGCCAGCAACAATCAACGAATCACTCGTTGTTGAGTTGTACTCTAAGTAATCTAATTTAGGACCGTAAGGATAAGTTTATGCAAAACAGTCCGACTGAATATTTGAAGCCACGTGTTGTTGATGTTGAGGTTATTTCTCCATTGCGCGCACGTGTGACTTTGGAGCCAATGGAACGTGGTTTTGGCTTTACATTGGGTAATGCGTTACGCCGTGTATTGCTTTCATCTATTCCAGGTTATGCAATTACAGAAGTAAAGATCGATGGCGTTGTTCATGAATACTCGACAATTGACGGTGTTCAAGAAGACGTTGTAGATATTCTTTTGAATCTTAAGGGTGTTGCTTTAAAGCTTAACTCTAAGACAGAAGCTGTATTGACATTGAATAAATCAGCTGAAGGTGTAGTGACTGCTGGTGATTTCGAAACAGGTCATGATGCAGAGATTTACAATCCAAATCACGTGATTGCTCACCTGACAAAAGGTGGCAAGTTGAATTTGGAAGTGAAGATTGAAATGGGTCGTGGTTATCAACCTGTGCCAGCTCGTCAAAAAGCTGACGAAGACCGTGCACTAGGTTTTATCATGGTCGATGCTTCATTCAGCCCAATCAACAAGGTAAGTTACCACGTTGAAAGTGCGCGTGTAGAGCAAAGAACAGACTTGGACAAATTGATTATGGACGTTGAAACAAACGGCGTAATCGAGCCAGAACAAGCGATTCGTGATGCTGCACGTATCTTGATTGGTCAGCTTTCAGTATTTGCTGATCTTGAAGGTGCGCCAACAGAAGTTGAAGTTAAACAAGCGCCGCAAGTTGATCCAATCTTGTTGCGTCCAGTAGATGATTTAGAGCTAACAGTACGTTCTGCGAACTGCTTGAAAGCTGAAAACATTTACTACATTGGTGATTTGATCCAACGTAGTGAGAATGAATTATTAAAAGCGCCTAATTTGGGCCGTAAGTCGCTCAATGAGATTAAAGATGTCTTGGCATCTAAAGGTCTTACATTAGGTATGAAGTTAGAAAACTGGCCGCCAGTTGGCCTAGAAAAAGTATAAAGAGCAAAGGTGTGAGGGTATCACTATGCGTCATCGCAACAGTAATCGTAAATTAAATCGTACCAGCAGCCATCGTCAGGCAATGTTGCGCAATATGGCAACTTCTTTGTTGCGTCACGAAGTTATTAAAACCACTTTGCCAAAAGCAAAAGAGCTACGCCGCGTTGCTGAGCCTCTAATCACTTTGGGTAAAGATGCAACATTAGCGAATCGTCGCTTGGCATTTAGCCGTTTGCGTGACCGTGATATCGTTGGTAAGTTATTCAACGAACTTGGCCCACGTTACTCAGCACGTCCAGGTGGCTACTTACGTATCTTGAAATGTGGTTTCCGCAATGGCGACAATGCACCTATGGCGCTTGTTGAGCTTGTAGATCGCCCAGATACAACAACTGAAGCGGTTGTTGCTGAGTAATCGCTGAGCAAGCTGAGCTAGCTCAAATATAAAAAGCCGGTTTATACCGGCTTTTTTATTGTGCGTTTACTGCGCATTGATGAATTGAACGAGTTTGGATTCATCAAAGGGCCACTCAAGCGATTGTGTAGTTCTTTTGCAATATAAAACGGGTATTCTAGTGCCATATTCCGAGATTAAAGCATCGCTCTCGGCAATATCGATTTTTTGCAGCATAAAGCCGAATCTTTGTTGAATAGGGTGAATAATAGCCTCGGCCTCTTCACATAAATGACACGCACTGGTGCTGTATAAAATATAATTCATGACTGTTAGTTTAGAAGTCTTTTAATGACGACTTATGATATAACATAAACAAAAAATATTGCTTTATTAGCAATCAACGTAAATTAGTCACTGTGAGCGAGTGAGATGGCCGAAACCCCAGAAATCAAAGAAAGTTTACAAGAAAGCCTTCAGCAAATTATTCATTTGCTGGATAAGCAGTCTTTGGTTGAGGATTTGGTTCATAAGCAAGAGCTAGATAGCCCCAAACAAAACTTGGTGGAATCGCTTGTTCATAAGCAAAACCTTTCCCTGCTTCAGAAAAAATTAGATCAACTTCACCCCGCCGACGTTGCCTACATCCTCGAAGCCTTGCCACTTGAGCAGCGTTTAGAGGTTTGGGAGCTCGTTAAAGCTGAGCGTGATGGTGAAATTCTTCTAGAAGTATCAGACGCTGTCCGTCAGACATTGATTGCGGACATGGACAGCGAAGAGTTGCTGGCCGCTGCTGAACAGCTCGATACCGACGAGTTGGCTGACTTGGCGCCAGACTTGCCGACTGATGTGTTGCATGAGCTTCTAGAAAGCTTAGATATTCGTAATCGCGAGCGCCTTGAGTCTGCGCTTTCCTATCCAGATGATGCTGTTGGTGCCTTAATGGATTTTGATATCGTCACTATTCGTGAGGATATTAGCTTAGAGGTTGCGCTTAGGTATTTGCGCCGTATTGGTAATCTTCCTGACCACACTGACAAATTATTTGTTGTTGATCGACATGACGTGTTGCGTGGCGTCCTTCCGCTTAAGCGTTTGGTGGTGAATGATTTGGAATTGGGCGTAGCAGATGTTATGGCGGATGATCCAGTTGTATTCCATCCAGAAGATTTGGCCGATGATGCTTCAAAAGCGTTTGAGCGTTACGACTTGGTGACTGCGCCAGTGGTCGATGCGGATAATAAACTGGTTGGCCGTCTGACCGTTGACACCGTGATGGACTACATCCGTGAAGAAGCTGAAAGCGACATGCTTTCTATGGCGGGTTTGCGTGAGGAAGAAGACTTATTCTCTTCAGTTTGGAAGTCTGTTCAAAACCGTTGGACTTGGCTAGCCGTCAATTTGGTGACTGCGATTGTGGCTTCTCGTGTGATTGGTTTGTTTGAGGGCTCTATTGAAAAGACTGTTGCCTTGGCTGCGCTGATGCCGATTGTGGCAGGGATTGGCGGTAACTCAGGCAATCAGACAATCACGATGATTGTTCGAGGCTTGGCGCTTGGTCAAATTGCGTCTCACAATATGAAGTCGCTACTACAAAAAGAGCTAGGTGTCAGTTTGCTTAATGGGCTGATTTGGGGCGGTGTGTTGGGCTTAATTGCTTTTGCGCTATATCAGAACACCACCTTGAGTCTTGTGATGACTGCAGCGATGACGCTTAATCTATTACTAGCCGCGGTGATGGGTGTCGTTATTCCGCTGGTGATGACTAAATTTGGCCGTGATCCTGCTGTTGGCTCCAGTGTGTTGATTACAGCAATGACGGACAGCGGTGGGTTCTTTATTTTTCTAGGTTTGGCCTCTGTGTTTTTGGCATAGATTAAGGATTTTTCATGAACGGTGAAATGCAATTAGTCTGGACTGAACTTCTTAGCGACCTGTCGAGCGCAGCCATTCTCTGGCAGCTTGCAGTGATTGCTGCAAGCTGCGCTTCAGCTTGGATGATTAGTGGCTTACTGCGTGCTTACGTGATGAAGCACGCGCAAGAAAGCTGGAAGGTTGGCATTGGTGGCTTTAATCGCGTTTTGTTTCCGTTGTCTTCGGTGACTTTTGTTTATGTTGGGATGTTCGTCCTTCAGCATTGGCAGCATATTAGCTTACTTACTTTAGTGACTAAGCTGCTTTGGGCAATGGCCGCAATTCGCTTGGCGGTATATGGTTTGCGTTATATCTTTAATCCAGACGGATGGGTGCGCGCAACAGAGCACATTATTTCAAGAACGATTTGGGTGATTCTTGCCCTGCATTTAAGCGGTTTCTGGCCTGATTTAGTCAATTTTTTAGAAGACTTCAGTTTTCACATAGGCAAAACGCAGGTCAATCTCTGGTTGATTATTCAGGCTTTGCTTACTGTTCTCCTGACTTTGTTTGTGTCGCTATCTCTTAGTCGTATGCTGGAAAACCGCTTAATGCGTGCAGATAAGCTAGATATTAATGTACGCGTGGTGTTAACCAAGCTTGTCCGCATTGCCCTGTCTTTGGTAGCTATCTTGGCTGGGTTATCTGCCATTGGCTTTGATATCACCTTGTTGTCAGTATTTGGCGGTGCATTAGGTGTTGGTCTTGGTTTTGGTTTGCAGAAGATTGCTAGCAACTATGTCAGTGGCTTTATTATTTTATTAGACGACTCTATGCATATCGGCGATGTGGTGACCGTTGACGGCCATTACGGCGTGGTAAGCGAATTGCGTTTCCGTTATATGGTGTTGCGCAAACTGGATGGCACCGAAGTGGTGATTCCTCACGAAACATTAATGACTAACGCTGTTATTAATCACTCTTACACCAGCCGAAACTCTAAAGTGAATATGGCCATTCAGGTGAGTTACGAAAGTGATTTGGAACAAGCCATGGCACTGATTAAGGGCGCCGCTAATGCACATGCGAGAGTGCTTGAAGATCCACCTGTTGATGTTCAGGTAAAGGGCTTCGGCGAGAGTGGTATTGATTTAAACTTGGCTTTCTGGATTCCAGACCCTGAAGAAGGTTCTGCTGCCCTTCAGTCGGAGATTTATCTAGAAATTTGGCGACAGTTTAAATTGAAGGGTGTTGTTATTCCTTACCCTCAGAGAGAAGTAAGGTTGCTTGGTGATAAGCCGATAGAGAAGCCGCAGGCGGTCACTTCAGAGCAGTCAGTGGGGGCTGAATTGCCACCTAATTGGGATGATGTTCGTTAAATAACTTGTAAGTATAAGTTTGAACAAATAAAAAACCCGCTAAAAGCGGGTTTTTTATTGAATAAGGCAGCGCGTATTATTTCAATTTTGCTTCTTTGTACAAAACGTGTTTGCGAGCAACTGGATCAAATTTTTTGATTTCCATTTTTTCAGGCATTGTACGTTTGTTTTTAGTAGTGGTGTAGAAGTGACCAGTACCAGCGCTTGACTCTAATTTAATTTTTTCACGCATGATGATTTCCTTAGATCTTTTCGCCAGCAGCGCGCATTTCGGCTAAAACAGCATCGATACCGTTTTTGTCGATAGTGCGAAGTGCAGCGTTAGTGATACGCATGCTAACCCAGCGGTTTTCGCTTTCAACCCAGAACTTGCGGTTTTGCAAGTTAGGCAAAAAGCGGCGTTTTGTTTTGTTATTAGCGTGAGAAATATTGTTTCCCACCATCGGCTTCTTGCCGGTTACTTGACATACGCGTGCCATACAACTCTCCTGATACTGCCTAGAAAAAAGCTTCTAGAAAATTCGGTAAATTTTGAAAGACCGCATTTATACCATAAAAATGCGCTGATTTTCAAGTTAATTCAAATATTTTTGACTTAATTAATGCTTGCCTGTGCTGCCAAAACCACCTTCACCACGGTCGCTAGCATCAAATTCATCTACCAATTTGAAATTGGCTTGAACGACAGGAACGATGACCAATTGGGCCATACGCTCCATTGGATTCATCACAAAAGCGGTTTGGCTTCGATTCCAGCAAGAAACAAATAGCTGGCCTTGATAATCTGAGTCGATTAAACCAACCAAATTACCCAACACAATGCCGTGTTTATGGCCTAAGCCAGAGCGCGGCAAAATCATGGCTGCATAACTTGGATCGGCAAGATGAATAGCCATGCCTGTTGGAATCAAGGTGGTTTCACCTGGCTGAATGGTGATAGCCGCATCGATACATGCACGCAAATCTAGGCCCGCAGAGCCGCTGGTAGCGTAAGCGGGCATTGCTTCTTTAATGCGCTCATCTAAAATTTTAAGTTCAACTTGCAGGCTCATAAAAATACTTTCTTATTATTAATTAAAGAGTTAGTTTTTTTGTAGATAGCATTTTGGCGACATGACTAAGTAAGCCGCGCGCTAATTTTAATTTAGTGGTTTTTGTGAGTGGATGGCTACCAGCATCATCTAAGAGAATAAGGCTACTTTCATCCGCACCCATTGCTTCGCTTGCAATATTGGCAGCAATCAAGGGGATATTTTTACGCTGGCGCTTTTGCTCGGCGTATTCCAGTAAATTTTCGCTTTCGGCGGCAAACCCAACGCAAAAAGGTGGTTTGGGCAAGCTTGCAACCTTTGCCAAAATATCTTCATTAGGCACAAGGTCAATGCTGAGGCTTTCGTCAGTCTTTTTAATCTTTTGTGCGCTGACCTTTGCTGGACGGTAATCTGCAACCGCAGCGACGGCAATAAAAATATCCTGCGCTTCAATATTGCTCATGACCGCGCTCAGCATTTGTTCGGCGCTTTTCACTTGAATAGTTTTGGCTACTGCGGGTGCAGGTAGTTGAGTCGGCCCGCTGACTAAGGTGACTTCTGCACCCATTTCAACAGCTGCTTCAGCGATGCTGTAGCCCATTTTTCCGGAGCTAAAATTGGTAATTGCACGCACAGGGTCAATTTGCTCAATAGTCGGCCCAGCGGTAATTAATACGCGTTTGCCAGCGAGCGGTCTTTCAGGAATTTGTGCATTTAATTGGCGCAATAATTCGTTAAATAACGCTTCAGGCTCTAGCATGCGGCCTAGGCCTATTTCACCACAGGCTTGTTCGCCGCTATCTGGACCTAAAATCATGACGCCATCTTTGCTTAACTGGCCTACATTCCTTTGCGTGGCAGGACTTTCCCACATTTGTTTATTCATGGCAGGCGCGATGAGTAGAGGGCAATCACGTGCTAAACAAAGCGTGGAGAGCAAGTCATCAGCCTGGCCGTTGGCAAGTTTGGCCATAAAATCGGCGCTGGCTGGCGCCACCAAGATTGCATCCGCTTCGCGGCTTAATTCAATATGTGGCATGCCGTTAGGAATGCTGGCGTCCCACATTTTGCTATGAACTGGACGACCAGAAAGCGCTTGCATGGTCACCGGGGTGATGAAGTGACCAGCCGCGTCAGTCATGACGACCTGTACGGAAATCCCGTTCTTCACCAATAGGCGAGTTAATTCAGCAGCTTTGTAAGCCGCAATGCCGCCTGTGATGCCTAAAATAAGGTGTTTGATTCTTTGCATGGTTAGTGAGTGATATGTAATCCTTTCATTTTAATATGAAAACTGTATTTTCAAAAAATAAAAGGAACTTGCATGGCAATCACAGACTGGCCAGCAGATGAGCGCCCGCGTGAAAAGCTGATGCAGAAAGGC
>JACCDZ011723865.1_pt1 | contig 19825 bp, 16 predicted proteins | sample 7449551 | NCBI WGS metagenome assembly JACCDZ01 (sample SAMN15323452, study PRJNA562643) | freshwater metagenome | isolation source: river surface water | place: USA:Blue River Watershed | collected 2017-08-18
GGCGAACTGCGCGTGGCCACCCGCCAGGGCGGGGGCCAGTGGACCGTGCACCAGTGGATCAAGAAGGCCGTGCTTCTGTCCTTCCGCCTGAAGGACAACGAGGTGGTCCGCGCCGGCGACCTGGGCTTCTACGACAAGGTCCAGACCAAGTTCGCCCACCTCACCCCCGAGCAGATGGCCGCCACCGGCGTGCGCGTGGTGCCCCCGGCCGTGGCCCGCCGCGGCAGCTTCATCGCCAAGGGCGCGATCCTGATGCCCTCCTACGTGAACATCGGCGCCTACGTCGACGAAGGCACCATGGTCGACACCTGGGCCACCGTCGGCTCCTGCGCCCAGGTCGGCAAGAACGTGCACCTGTCCGGCGGCGTGGGCCTGGGCGGCGTGCTCGAGCCCTTGCAGGCCAATCCGACCATCATCGAGGACAACTGCTTCATCGGCGCCCGCTCCGAGATCGTCGAGGGCGTGATCGTCGAGGAGAACTCCGTGATCTCCATGGGCGTCTACATCGGCCAGAGCACCCCCATCTATGACCGCGCCACCGGCGAAGTGAGCTACGGCCGCGTGCCGGCCGGCTCGGTGGTGATCTCCGGCAGCCTGCCCAAGGACGGCGGCAAGTACAGCCTGTACGCCGCCATCATCGTCAAGCGCGTCGACGCCCAGACCCGGGCCAAGACCAGCCTGAACGACCTGCTCCGCGACTGATCCCAGGCTCGGATCAACGCGGACTCCGCACCATGACCCCCACCGTCTACCTCACCGAGCAGCTGATCGCCCGCCGCTCGGTCACGCCCGACGACGCCGGCTGCCAGGCCCTACTGGAGCAGCGCCTCGCGCCCCTGGGCTTCGCCTGCGAGACGATGGAACATGGCCCGGCGGACTTCCGCGTAAGCAACCTCTGGGCGCGCCGCGCCGGCACAGGCGCGCGCACCCTGGTCTTCGCCGGCCACACCGACGTGGTGCCCACCGGTCCGCTGGAGCAATGGGCCAGCAATCCCTTCACCCCCCAGCACCGGGAAGGCAAGCTCTATGGCCGCGGCGCGGCCGACATGAAGACCTCGATCGCCGCCTTCACCGTGGCTGCCGAGGAATTCCTGGCGGCGCACCCGAACCCGAAGATCTCCATCGCCCTCCTCATCACGAGTGACGAGGAAGGCCCCAGCGTGGACGGCACGGTGAAGGTGGTGGAGGCCCTGCAGGCCCGCGGCGAGCGCCTGGACTGGTGCATCGTCGGCGAGCCCACCTCGGTCGACCGCCTGGGCGACATGATCAAGAACGGCCGCCGCGGCAGCCTCTCGGGCAAGTTGAGGGTGAAGGGCATCCAGGGCCACATCGCCTACCCGCAACTGGCGCGCAACCCGATCCACCAGGCCCTGCCGGCCCTGGCCGAACTGGCCGCGACCGAATGGGACCGGGGCAACGCCTTCTTCCCGGCCACCAGCTTCCAGGTGTCCAACATCCACGGCGGCACCGGCGCGGGCAACATCATCCCGGGCGAGGTCGTGATCGACTTCAACTTCCGCTTCTCGACCGAGTGCACCGATACCGGCCTGCGCGAGCGGGTCGAGGCGGTGCTGCAGCGTCATGGCCTCGAATACGAACTGACCTGGGCCCTGAGCGGCCAGCCCTTCATCACGCCCCCGGGCGAGCTGGTGGGCGCGGTGCAGGCTGCCATCCGGGCCGAGACCGGCGTCACGACCGAGCTGTCCACCACCGGCGGCACCAGCGACGGCCGCTTCATCTCGCGCATCTGCCCGCAGGTGATCGAGTTTGGCCCGGTCAACGCCAGCATCCACAAGATCGACGAGCATGTGGCGGTGGCCGACATCGAGCCGCTGAAGAACATCTACCGGCGCACGCTGGAACACCTGGAGGCGCTGGCCTGAGCCGGCGCCCCTTCCATGAACATCCAATCCCTGATCGAACGCGGCGCCGCCCGCCTGGAGGCCGCCGGCGTGGCCTTCGGCCACGGCACCACCAACGCCTTTGACGAGGCCGCCTGGCTCACGCTCTGGCGCCTGGGCCTGCCCCTGGACGACCTCGATGGCGTCGCGGATCGGGAGGTGGGCGCACAGGAGCGGGCCGCGGTGGACGCCCTGATCGAGGAACGCATCGCCACCCGCAAGCCCGCGGCCTACCTCACCAAGGAAGCCTGGCTGCAGGGCGTGCCCTTCTACGTCGACGAGCGCGCCATCGTTCCGCGCAGCTTCATCGCCGAGCTGATTGCCGACGCCTCGATCGACCCCTGGCTGGGCGAGCACACGACGCGGGTGCTGGACCTGTGCACCGGCAACGGCAGCCTCGCCATCCTGGCCGCCATGGCCTGGCCCGAGGTGCAGGTGGACGGCGCGGACATCTCGCCCGACGCCCTGGCGGTGGCCCGCATCAACGTCGACCGCCATGGCCTGCAGACACGGGTGCGCCTGGTCGAGTCCGATGGCCTGGCCGCCCTGCCTGGCCCCTATGACCTGGTGCTGTGCAACCCGCCCTATGTCAACGCGACCAGGATGGGCACATTGCCCGCCGAGTACCGGGCCGAGCCCGAGCTGGCCCTGGCCGGCGGCGCCGACGGCATGGACTTCATCCGCCAGCTGCTGAAGGACGCGCCCTCCCGCATGGCCGAAGCCGCGGTGCTGGTGCTGGAGATCGGCAATGAGCGCCCTTTCTTCGAAGCCGCCTTCCCGCACCTGGAGGTGGTCTGGCTGGACACCTCGGCCGGCGAGGACCAGGTGCTGCTGGTGACCCGAGAGGCTTTGCTGAAATGATCACGCTACGCGACGTCACCCTGCGCCGCGGCACCAAGGTGCTGCTGGACAAGGTGTCGCTGACCCTCAACCCCGGCGAGAAGGTGGGCCTCGTGGGCCGTAACGGCGCCGGCAAGTCCACCCTCTTCGCCCTGTTCGACGGCAGCCTGCACGAGGACAGCGGCGAATACGCCCGTCCCGCGCAGTGGCAGATGGCCCAGGTCGCCCAGCACATGCCCGAGACCGCCGAACCGGCCACCGACTTCGTGGTCGCCGGCGACACCCGCCTGATGGCGGCCCAGGCCCGGCTGGCGCAGGCCGAGGCGCGCCTGAACGAGCACCCCGACGACGTCGATGCCGGCATGGCCATCGCCCAGGCCCATGCCGACCTGCATGACGCCGGCGTGCACGACGCGGTGCCGCGGGCCCAGGCCCTGATCCTGGGCCTGGGCTTCACCCCCGAGCAGCTCTCGCACCCGGTGAACAGCTTCTCCGGCGGCTGGCGCATGCGCCTGCAGCTGGCCCGGGCGCTGATGTGCCCCTCGGACCTGCTGCTGATGGACGAGCCCACCAACCACCTGGACCTGGACGCCCTTGTCTGGCTGGAAGCCTGGCTGCAGCGGTACACCGGCACGTTGATCGTCATCAGCCACGACCGCGAATTCCTCGATGCGGTGACCACGGTCACGGTGCACATCGACGCCCAGCGCCTCACCCGCTACGGCGGCAACTACAGCGCCTTCGAGACCTTGCGGGCGCAGCAGCTGGAGCTGCAGCAGGCGGCCTTCGCCAAGCAGCAGGACAAGATCGCCCACCTGCAGAAGTTCATCGACCGCTTCAAGGCCAAGGCCAGCAAGGCCAAGCAGGCCCAGAGCCGGGTCAAGGCGCTGGAGCGGCTGGAGAAGGTCGCGCCGGTGCTGGCCGATGCCGAGTTCAGCTTCGAGTTCAAGGAGCCGGACAACCTGCCCAACCCGATGCTGGCCATTTCGGATGCGGCCTTCGGCTACCGCGCCAGTGACGAGGAAGGCGGCCAGGCCACCACCATCGTGCAGGGCGTGGACCGCTCGGTGCTGGCCGGCCAGCGCATCGGCATCCTGGGCGCCAACGGCCAGGGCAAGTCGACCCTGGTCAAGACGATCGCCCACGCCCTGCCCCTGCTGGCGGGCACGCTCACCGAAGGCAAGGGCCTGAACATCGGCTACTTCGCGCAGCAGGAACTGGACGTCCTCTCGCCCGGTGACCACCCGCTGATGCACATGGTGCGCTTGGCGCGCGACGTGGGCCCGCCCGCGCGCGAGCAGGAGCTGCGCAACTTCCTGGGCAGCTTCAACTTCAGCGGCGACATGGTGACCCAGCCGGTGGGCACCATGAGCGGCGGCGAGAAGGCCCGCCTGGTGCTGGCGATGATCGTCTGGCAGCGCCCCAACCTGCTGCTGCTGGACGAGCCGACCAACCACCTGGACCTGGCGACCCGCGAGGCCCTGTCCATCGCCCTCAACGAGTTCGAGGGCACGGTGATGCTGGTGAGCCACGACCGGGCGCTCCTGCGCGCGGTCTGCGACGAGTTCTGGCTGGTGGGCCGCGGCGGGATCAAGCCCTTCGACGGCGACCTCGACGACTACCAGAAGTACCTGCTCGAGGAGTCGCGCCGCCTGCGCGAACTGGCCCGGCAAGCCTCCGCCAAAGCCGTCGACGCACCCGTTGCGCCCCCCGTGCCCGCTCCCCGCGCGCCCAAGGCCAATCCAGCCCAGTTGCGGCCGCTGCGCAAGGCCCTCGAAGACGCCGAGCGCCAGATGGCCGCCCTGGGGGCGGAGAAGGACGGTCTCGAGTCGCGGCTGGCGTCGGCCCTGCCCCCGCAGGAACTCGCCGACCTCGGCCGGCGCCTCAAGGCCCTGGGCGAGGAACTCGGCGGCCTGGAGGAGCGCTGGCTTGAAATTTCGGCGGAGCTTGAGGCAGCACAAGCGGCCTGAGGCTTCACGGCTGGCTTCGGGCGCCCCGACTCGCTAGAGTCGGCCCATGCAACTTCAGTTCCTCGGCGCGACCGACACCGTCACCGGCTCCAAGTACCTCCTCTCGCACAAAGGCCAGCGACTCCTTGTCGACTGCGGCCTCTTCCAGGGTTTCAAGCCGCTGCGCCTTCGCAACTGGTCGCCACTGCCGGTGCCTTCGGCGGACATCGACGCCGTCATCCTGACCCATGCCCACCTGGACCACAGCGGTTTCCTGCCGCTGCTGGCTCGACAGGGCTTTCGTGGCCCGGTCTATTGCAGCCAGGCGACTGCGGAGCTGTGTCACATCCTTCTTCCCGACTCCGGCCACCTGCTGGAGGAGGAGGCCGAGTTCGCCAACCGCCACGGCACCAGCAAGCACCAACCCGCCCTGCCCCTGTACACCCGGGAAGATGCGATGCGTTGCCTCAAGCTCCTCAAACCGGTGCGCGTGGGCCATGACTTCCAGGCCCTGAAGGGACTGACCGCGCACCTCTCGCCCTCGGGCCACATGCCCGGGTCGAACTTCGTGCGCCTGCACGATGACCAGCGCTCCATCCTCTTCTCAGGCGATCTGGGCCGCCCCAACGACCTCGTGCTCAAGCCCCCGGTCACGCCCAAGGCCGCCGACTACCTGGTGATCGAGTCCACCTATGGCGACCGCGAGCATGTGGACAGTGATGTGCTCGAGGTGCTGGCCGAGGTGGTCAACCGCACCTCGGCTCGCGGCGGGGTGCTGGTCATTCCGGCTTTCGCGGTGGGCCGGGCCCAGGTGCTGCTCTACGCGCTCCACCAGCTGAAGAAGCGCGGCGCCATCCACCACCTGCCGGTGTACCTGAACAGCCCGATGGCCGCCGCCGCCACCGAGGTCTACCTCCGGCATCCGGAGCTGCTGCGCCTGTCGCGCGCCGAATGCCTGGACATCGTCCAGGCCACCACCTTCGTCGAGACGGCCGACGAGTCGCGTGAGCTCAATGCCCGCAAGGGCCCGATGATCATCGTCGCGGCCAGCGGCATGGCCACCGGCGGCCGGGTGCTGCACCACCTCCAGGCCTTCGCGCCGGACAAGCGAAACACCATCCTGCTGGCCGGCTACCAGGCCGGCGGCACCCGGGGCGCGGCGCTGGCGGCGGGCGCGGCCAGCATCCGCATCTTCGGCCAGGACGTGCCGGTGCGGGCCGAGGTGGCGCAACTGGACCACCTCTCGGCCCATGCCGATGCGAGCGAAATCCTCGACTGGCTCGGTGGCCTCTCACGGGCGCCGCGCCGGACCTTCATCACCCACGGCGAGCCGGCGGCCGCCGACGGACTGCGCAAGCGCATCGAGCGCGAGAAGGGCTGGGACTGCCACCTGCCCTTCTACACGGAGACCGTCGCACTCGAATGAGCCAGGGCAGGCGGCGCCTCAGCGCCGGGTCAGACCGGCCCCGCCACCGCCCCCAATACTCGCGGCCGCCACACAGGAGCCGCCGATGCAAGCCCACGGAACCGGAAGCCGCCCCGCCACGCCGCCGTCCCCGCCCCACTTGCCGCCCCAGGGGTTGCAGCCCGTCAACCCCACCCGCGTCGCGTCACTTCGGCCCGGCCCCACCCTCAGCGGTGGGAGCGTGGCCATGCCGTTCCCGCCCGGCTCCAACCCGGCCGGACAACTGGTCAGTTCGAATTCCGACCGCAAATTCATCAGCCCCAGCCTGCTGCCCGACAGCCCCATCGACCCGGCTTTCGGCTACCCGAGGGTGGTGCCCGGCCAGGTCGGCCTGCCGCGGCGGGGCAAGCTGCCTCTGTCCAGCCGCTCCTGCGCGGCGCTCTGCCCGGCACAAGGGCAACCCGCTGCGTTGTCGCACTCTGTGTCGATGTGGAGCGTCCGCTCCCCCTCTCCTCCCGCCGCGCCGGACAAGCGGACGGGCCTGGTGGAGGACGCCGCGTACGCCGTGGCCACCGCCCTCACCTCGGCATCGTCTTCTTGGACACCTTTCGACCGGGTCACCGCCCCGGGCCCGCAGCCCTCGCTGGGCCTCTCCGACAGCCCGCCGCCTCCCGCTCTCCTGTCCGACGGCAAGACTTCGATGGCCACAACCCAGGCCGCGCCGACACACGCCCTTCGCGCCCGGGGCGCCCAGGAGGCCTCCGAGGGCTTGCGCGAGACCGAACGCCTGCGTCGCCTCCTGGAAGAGTTCGGTACGCTCCGTAGCCGACACCCGATTTACCTGCTGACGGTCGATGCGCCGGCCGAGAAGCTGCTTGCGGCCCTGGGCGGAGCCGCGCTGGACGACAGCCTGGGAACCTGGGACCGGCAGGCAGAGAGCCACCGCAGGGTCGCCAGGCAGCTTGTCGAGCGGATGGCCCGGCAAGCAGCCGATATGGGTGGCAGCCTCATGCCCACCGCCTGTTTCTTCGGCTTTTGCAAACTCTGGCAGGAGAGCCTTCTCGCTATCCAGAACCTGTGGAACGGCCCCGGCGTGATGGAGAAGACGAGCTTCTCGCCCCTCGTGCAGGCGCTGGGCGGGACGAGCGCACCGACCGGCCTGCTGCTGGACCTGCTGGACAAGGCCCGCGCGATGCCAGGCCTCGCGGCGGAGATGGTGGAGGCCGCGGCCCACCGGCTCCTGCTGGCACGCATCGGGGAAGGCCCTGGCCGGGAACTTGACGCCGCGGTCCTCGGGTGGCTGCAGGACGAGCTGGCGGCCCGGTCTTCGGCCTTGACCCTCCCTGGAAACTCCCAGGCAGACCGTGGTCTCGCCCTGATCCGGGGCAGCCTTCGTGCGTTCTTCCGCGAGCAAGACCTCGCGGTAAACCGCCTCTGCGACGTCCTTCGGCACCTGATGACCCGGAGTGCCGGGCAAGCATCGAGGGCGATCGATCCGCTCCTCGCCGTGGCAATCGACCATTGCGGCCGAGCCCTGGGCGCACGGACCTCGGCGGCGCCCGTGGCCCGGATGCAGAGCATCACACGGGCGCTCCTGGAAACCTGGGCTTCGGAGCGGGAGCCCGCACCCTATCCAACACTGGCCCGACTGATCGAGCGCTTGTCGGACGGCCGCGCGATCAGCTGGCTGGCCCGCGAAGGAGTCCCCTGGAGCCGCGCGCAGACACGTTCGCTGGTGGACCTGTGCATGCGGGACCTGAGCCGCCCCGACGATCGGCTTGCGATCGCGCAGGCGCTTGAGTGGCTGGAGCAAGCCCTGGTCCCGGTCTCGCCGGCTTCTCCGGCATCCCCAGAGGGGCATGAGCCCTCATCGGCGCCCGCCGAGGCAGCTGCCCTCCCTCCGGTCCACACCTCATTCTCGGCTCCGTTGTCCGCGTTCCTGTCCACGGTGAGGTCGCCCCGGGCCGCGGAGGCAGGCCCTGCGCCCTCCGCGGGACCATTCGACGTGACGACCGACGCGCCAGAAGCGCGCAAGCCGAAGCGCATGAGCCCTGCAGAGGGATGAGGAGCCGGGGATGCGGAGCGAACCTGGGGCCGCGGGCCGCGGGTCGCGAACGCGGACCCGCAGAAATGAAAAAAGGGACTCGCCATTCAAGCGAGTCCCTTTGAAAACTGGTAGGACGTGCAGGATTCGAACCTGCGACCAACGGATTAAAAGTCCGCTGCTCTACCAACTGAGCTAACGTCCCCCACAGGCGAAACAAGACTTCTGCTTCGCTTGTCTGGTTGCCGAGTCGCGCTGGCAACCTGGAAGGCTGCTTTCGCTCATCAGCGTAGCCTCGGAGTATAGCGCAGATTTGGGCCGGCTTTTACCGTGAGAGCCGATCGAGCACCCAGCCCGCTGCGCACTGGCCGAAGGTCGCGGTCACACTGACCACGGAGCCATAGCCGTGGCAATTGAGGCTGCCGTCGCCCTCCACCGCGCAGGACGGGTCGGGCGGCGCAACGGCCTCGCGGCTGAAGACGCAGGGTACGCCGATGGTCTTGCCTTCGCGGGCCGCGCCGTGGAACTTGCGCAGGCGATAGCGCAGCTGCGCCAGCAAGGGGTCATGCGTGGTGCGCGCCAGGTCGTCGATGTCCACCGCGTGCGCCAGCCGCTTGCCGCCCGCGGCGCCCACGCTGATGAAGACGCTGCGGGTGCGGATCGCCCAGGCGGCCATCGCCTCCTTGGCGCGGACCGCGTCGCAGGCGTCGATCACCGCATCCACCCCGTGGGGCAGCAGCTCTGGCCAGTTGTCCGGCTCGACGAATTCCTCGATGCCATGGACCGTGCAGCGCGGATGGATCAGGCCGATGCGGTCGCGCATGGCCTGCACCTTGGCCTGGCCCACCGTGTCGGTGAGCGCATGGATCTGCCGGTTGATGTTGGACTCGGCCACATGGTCGAGGTCGATCAGGGTGATCTCGCCGACGCCGCTGCGGGCCAGGGCCTCGGCCGCCCAGGAGCCGACACCGCCCACGCCCACCACCGCCACATGGGCAGCGCGGATGGCGGCTGCGCCGGGCACTCCGTACAGGCGCTCCAGGCCGCCGAAACGCCGCTGCAGGTCGGCCTCCTGGTCGAGGTTCACGGGTGGCAGGGCGAGGGACGAGTCACTTCAGGCGCGGCAGGCGCTCCCGCGCGGTGGCTGCGGCCTCGGACTGCGGGTAGGCCTTGATCAGGTCCTCCATCGTCTTCTTCGCCGCCGGAATCTGCTTGAGCTCGATCTGGCAGTTGGCGATGGAGAGCACCGAGTCAGCGGCCCGCACATGGTCGGGCGCAGCCTGCAGCAGCGCGCGGAAGGAGGCGATGGCGCCGCTGTAGTCGCGCGTGGCGTACTGGGCATTGCCCAGCCAGAACAGGGCGCTGCTGCGGTAGCCGCTTGCCGGGTACTGGCGGACGAAGTCGCCAAAGGCCGACGCTGCGGCCCCGAACTCGTTCTTGCGGAAGATGGCCAAGGCGCCCTCGAAGGCCTTCTGCTCGGCCGGCTCGGCCATGAACTCGCGGCCGTCGACCGTGACCTTGACCGGCTCGAACCGGCGCAGGCGATCGTCCACGCCTTGGGCGATGTCCTTCTGGCGGCGCTGCACCTCGGCGATCTCGCGGGCCAGCTGCTCGTCGCTGCCGCGGAGCTTGGCAATTTCGGCGCGCAAGGCCTCGATCTGCTGCTGCAGGTCCAGCAGGCTGCGGCGCAGCTGGGGAGCGTCTTCGCCGCTGCGCTGCAGGGACCCGCTCAGCTGCTCGATCTGGGTCCGCTGCGCCTCGATCAGCTGGCGCTGGGCTTCGACCCGGGCACGCAGGTCCAGGATGGCCTGGCGGGCCTCGTCATCGGCAAACAGGGCATGGGCCGGCGCCGACAGCGCCAGCGCGCCGGCGGCGGACACCGCCGCGATCCACGGGCGCAGGGAGTGACGGAGCCGGGCAGCCATCAGCGGTAGACGATTTCGGCGCGCCGGTTGTCGGCGAAGGCGGCCTCGGTGGCGGCGGGATTGGCGGGCTTTTCCTTGCCGAAGCTCACCGCCTCCATTTGGGCGTCGGTCACGCCGAGCAGGCCCAGGGCCTTGCGCACGGCCTCGGCGCGCTTCTGGCCCAGGGCCAGGTTGTACTCACGGCCACCGCGCTCGTCGGTGTGGCCCTCGATGGCGATCCTGCGGGCCGGGTTGGCCTTGAGGAAGCGGGCATGGCCCTCGACCACCGCCTGGAACTCGGGCTTGATCACGAAACTGTCGTAGTCGAATCGGATGATGCGGGCGACGTCCACCGGGCCGGCAGCGGTGCTCGCTGCGTTGTCAGTGGCCACCGGCGCGACACGGGACTGGGTGGCGCTGCTGCTGGCCCCGCCGGCCGGCGTGATCGGCTGGCTGGCGCTGCGGTCCTCGACCGGGGCCGGGCTGTCGAGCTTGACGCCCGAGGCGCAGCCCGCGAGCAGGGCTGCGGTCGCCAGGGCCAGGATCCAGGGTTTGCCTCGCATCATTCGTTTCACTCCTTGTGCTGTTGTGTTGCTGTTGCTGCGTCTGCATTCGGGGCGCCGGGGCCACCGGGATCAGCGCACGCTGCATAGGTCCGATCATCGCTCATTGCGGGGGCGCGTCAGGCGGCAAAAACCCTCATCACCGAACCTCCAGCCTGCCGCTTGGCCTCACCGGGCGAAGGGCCCCCAGTCGGGCTCGCGGATGTCGCCGCCCTGCCCCGCCAGCCGTGCCTTGATACGGCCGTCGAGCGTGGTGGTCATGAGCGCTTCCTGGCCACCCTGGCGGGTGGCGTAGACAATCAGCTTGCCGTTGGGCGCGAAGCTCGGGCTTTCGTCGGCGGTGGTGTCGGTGATGCTGGTGGCGGTGCCGGTGGCCAGGTCCATCACCTGCAGCTTGAAGGCGTTGCCGGCGCGGGTGACATAGGCCAGGGTCTTCCCATCAGGGCTGATAGCGGGCGAGATGTTGTAACTGCCGGTAAATGTGACCCGCTCCGGGGAGCCGCCGCCAGCGCCGACCCGGTACACCTGCGGCGCACCCCCACGGTCACTCACGAAGTAGACCGTCCGGCCGTCGGGCGAGAACACCGGCTCCGTGTCAATGCTGCGCGACTCAATCAGGCGGCGCGGCTCGCCGCCTTCGGCGCCGATGATGTAAAGCTGGGACCCACCTTCGCGCGAGAGCGTCACCGCGAGGCTGCGGCCGTCGGGCGCCCAGGCCGGGGCGCTGTTGGAGCCGCGGAAGTTGGCCAGCAGGCGCCGGCGGCCGGTGGCCACCTCGTGCACATAGACCACCGGCTTGCGCGACTCGAAGGACACGTAGGCCAGTTGCGCGCCGCTGGCCGACCAGGCCGGCGAGATGATCGGCTCGGGGCTCGCCAGCGCCGACTGGGCGTTCTCACCGTCGGCGTCGGCCACCCAGAGATTGAAGCGGCTGGCGCTGCGCGTCACGTAGGCGAGGCGGGTGGAGAACACACCGCGCTCGCCGGTGAGCTTTTCGTAGATGAAGTCGGCGATGCGGTGTGCCGCCAGACGCAGGTCCCCGGCGGTGACCGCGTAGCTTTGGCCGCCGAGGTCCTGGCCCTTGACCACGTCCCAGAGGCGGAAGCGGATGTCCCAGCGGCCGTCGGCGAGGCGGGTCACGCTGCCGGCCGAGAGCGCGTCGGCGCCGCGCTGGCGCAAGGCGGACAGGTCGGGGCGGGAGGTCTCGTCCAGCGACAGGCCGGCGACGTCGACGCCACGCAGCTGGCCGCTGCGCTCGAGGTCGGCGCGGACGATGGCCGAGATCTTCTGCGGCGCACCCTCCTCACCGCGCATCGGCGCAACGACGATGGGGACCTGGGTCAGGCCGACGCCGGAAACCTCGACGCGGAACTGGGCCAGGGCGGGCGCGGTGATGCCGGCGCCCAGCAGGCCCAGGGCCTGGCGGCGGCTGGCGGAAGAAAAAAGCGTCATGGTGTCATGTCTCCTTGGGGCCGCAGGGGTGTCACCCGGGCGTCCGCCATCAGGTCGGGGCGGGACAGGCCCACCGCGGCGCGACAGGTGCCCTCCTTCATGCGGGTCTCGACCCGCAGCCGGTTGGCAGACTCGTTGTCACGCGCATGTTCGCGGTGCCAGAGGTGCAGGACCTCGGTGGCCAGGTGCCCGTTCCTGCGGGCGAGCCCCTGATTGTGCAGCCTCAGGACCAGGTCCGCGTCCTCATGGCCCCAGCCGGCGAAGGTCTCGTCGAAGCCGTCGACGGCCTCCAGGTCGGACCACCACAGGCCGAAATTGCAGCTGCGGATGCCTTTCCAGGAAAACCGCGCCTGCGTGCGGCCCGGCAGGCCGGGCCATTGCACCAGATGGGCCAGCTTGTTGACTTCGCCAGACAGGCGAAGCCGGAGCCAGTCGCCGGCCGAGATGCGCATCGGGTCAATCTCCCGGGTCAATACGCGGGCGGTCAGTTCGGGGCTCATCAGCACCCGGCTGCCGTTGACGAAAGCGCCTGGACGGGCCAGGGCCCGGTGCGCGCGGACGAAACCGGGGCCGGGAATGCAGTCGCCGTCGAGGAAGACGATGTACTCGGCGCCCGACTCATGGGCAATGCGGGCACCCAGATTGCGCGCCTGCGAGGCGGTGAAGCCGGCGTCGGGGTGCCACACGTGCCAGGCGGGCGCGGCGCAGGACGGAAAACCGGCCTGCAGTGCCTCCACCTGCTCAGGACGGGAGCCGTCATCGGCCACCACGAGCACATCATCAGCGGCCAGCTGCGGCGTCAGGGCACGCAGCAGGGCCAGCAGCGCGTCGCTGCGGTTGTAGGTGAGGATGACGAAGCCGATGCGCATCAGCGGGGCAACTCCCGCTCAACTACGGGGGTGGGAGGATGGCCCGGCCCGGGCGCCTGCTGCATCAACCAGCGCTTGAGGTACCGGTAATAAGTGCCCTCGGCATTGGAAACGGCCAGCATGAAGCCGTAACGGCCATCGAGGAAACCCGCCTGCAGGAAATAGGTCCGCATGAAGGCCCACCAGCCACTGAGGACCGCGCGTGAAAAGCTCACCTGCTTCCCGCGGGCGGCCATGTCGCGGGCCCCCGCACTGGAGTAGCGATTGAGCTTGTCGACCACGGACTCGAGATCAGGAAAGCTGTAGTGGACAAGATGGGCCTGCAGGTCGGCCGTCGGGCCCTTGACCCGGATGGTCGCGTGAATCTCTGTTTCGGTGTACCGGGCCCGGCCGCGCCGCCCCAGTCGGATGTTGAGGTCGGGCCACCAGCCGCCATGACGCATGAACTGGCCGCAATAGGCGGACAGCCGGGGTACCCGGAAGGCGTCCACGTCCGGCCGCTCGATGGCCTGCCGGATTTCCGCCGCCAAATCGGGAGGAATGCGTTCGTCGGCATCGAGGGAGAAGAACCAATCGCCGCTCGCGCAGTCGATGGCGCGGTTCTTCTGGGGTCCGTCACCCGCCCAATCCATGACGTGGACAACGGCGCCCTCGGCTCGCGCCAGTTCGACGGTCGCGTCGGTACTGCCGCAATCGACCACCACCACTTCATCGGCGAAGCGGGCGGACCGGATGCAATCGGCAATATGCCGCGCTTCGTTCTTGGTGATGATGGTGACGGAAAGACGCTGCATGAAATCGCTGAGCTGGCAGACGAGATGGCCGGGAGGGCTCCGCAGAGCCATCCGGGTGTCGGCACCGAAGCCAGGCCGGACCAGGCCGGAGCGGCATAATCCGACGGTTTACCCTGCGGTGATTATTGCATCCCCATCCATGGACTCCCGCACTCCCGTGATCGTCGCTGGCGGCGCCGGCTACATCGGCTCGCACATGGTGCGCATGTTGCGCGAGCAGGGCTATCGACCCATCGCGGTGGACAACCTGGCCACTGGCCATGCGGACGCGGTACAGGGCGCCGAGTTCCGCGTCGGGGACATCGCCGACACCGCCTTCATGACCGCCCTCCTCCAGGAAACCCGACCCGCCTGCGTGATGCATTTCGCCGCCTCCAGCCTGGTCGGCGAGTCCATGCAGCAGCCTGGCAAGTACTGGCGCAACAACCTGGTCCAGACGCTCTCGCTGCTGGACACCCTGGTCGCCTGCGGCGTGAAGCACTTCATCTTCTCGTCCACCGCCGCCGTCTACGGCAACCCGGAGCAGGTGCCGATTCCCGAGTCGCACCCGACCCGGCCGATCAACCCCTACGGCCACAGCAAGCTGGCGGTGGAGCACCTGCTCAAGGACTATGAAGCGGCCCATGGCCTGCGCCACATCGTCCTGCGCTACTTCAATGCCGCCGGGGCGCATCCCGACGGCAGCCTGGGCGAGCGGCATGAGCCCGAGACCCACCTGATTCCCCTGGTGCTGCAGGTCGCTTCGGGCCGCAGGGCCGAAATCGCCCGCTTCGGCTCGCAGCACCCCACGCCCGACGGCTCCTGCATCCGCGACTACATCCACGTGCAGGACCTGTGCGAGGCCCACCTGCTGGCCCTCAAGCGGCTGGAAGCCGGCGGCGCCAGCGGCACCTACAACCTGGGCAATGGCCTGGGCCATTCGGTCAACGAAGTGATTGATGCCGCGCGGCGCGTCACCGGCCACCCGATCCCCTTGCGGGACGACCCGGCCCGCGCCGGTGACCCGCCGGTGCTGGTGGCCGACGCGAGTCGCGCCCGGACTGAACTGGGCTGGACACCCCGGCTCGGCGACATCGACACCATCATTGCCCACGCCTGGCAATGGGAGCGCCGGCAGGCCGGAGGCGTCCCGACGTGATACGGATCGACCTGTCGCCCCTGCGCTGGCTGCTGCCCCATTTCAAGGGCAGCCGGCGCTTCTGGGTCATTGCGGCCCTGGCCACCGCGATCACCTCCGCCACCGAGCCGGTAGTGCCCGACCTGCTCCGGCGCCTCCTGGACAATGGCTTCGCCGGCAGCGGCCTGCCCCTGTGGGCGGTGCCCGCCGCCTTGCTGGGTCTCTTCGCGGTTCGCGGCGCGGCCGGCTTCATTGCCGACATGGCCCTGGCCCGCCTGATCCAGGACGCCCTCCTCTCCCTGCGCCGGGCCATGTTCGAGCGGGTGCTGCATGCACGCCTGTCGCTGTTCGACAAGGAGACCGCTACTTCGCTCTCGAACACGGTGGTATTCGAAATGCAAAGCGGCTCCTGGCTGCTGGTGAACGCGGTCATGGCCCTGGTCAAGGACAGCCTGTCGGTGCTGGCCCTGCTCGCCTACCTGTTCTACCTGAACTGGCAGCTGACCCTGGTGGTCTTCGCGGTGGTGCCGGGCGTGGGCATCATCATGCGCACCCTGTCGCGGCGCCTGTATCGCATCGCACGCAGCACCCAGACGGCCACCAACGACCTGGCCTATGTGGTGGAGGAAAACGTCCTCGCCGCGCGGGTGGTGCGCCTGCACGGCGGCCAGCAGGACCAGGCCAAGCGCTTCTTCGGCCTGAGCCAGGTGCTACGCCGCCTCGCCCTCAAATCGGCCGTGGCGCAGGCGGCCATCACCCCCCTCACCCACATGCTGGCGGCGATGGCGCTGTCGGTGGTCGTGACCATCGCCCTGTGGCAGGCCGACAAGGGCATCAGCGTGGGCACTTTCACCTCCTTCGTCACCGCGATGCTGATGCTCATCGCGCCCATCAAGCGCCTGTCTGAAGTGGCCAGCCCGATCTCCCGCGGCATGGCGGCCATCCAGCGCGGCATCGACCTGATCGAGCAGACGCCGCTCGAGTCGACCGGCACCCACGCGGTCGCTCGCGCCGCAGGGCACCTGCACCTTGAGCAAGTGACGGTCCGCTACCGGGGTGCGGCGGCGCCGGCGCTGGACGGCATCGACCTCGACATCCGCCCCGGCCAGGTGGTGGCCCTGGTCGGCCCCTCGGGTTCGGGCAAGACGACGCTGGCCAACCTGCTGCCCCAGTTCGTGGCCCCTGACAGCGGCCAGGTGCTGCTGGACGGCGTGGAGCTCGGGGCCTGGGACCTGGCGGCCCTGCGCCGGCAGTTCGCCCTGGTCAGCCAGGACGTGGTGATGTTCAACGACAGCCTGGCCCGCAACGTCTCGCTCGAAGAAGAGCCCGACCGGGCGCGGGTGATGCGCTGCCTGGAAGCGGCCAACCTGGGCGACCTGGTGGCCGGCCTGCCTCAGGGCCTGGACACCATCACCGGCCACAACGCCACCGAGCTCTCGGGCGGCCAGCGTCAGCGCCTGGCCATTGCCCGGGCCCTGTACAAGGACGCGCCCATCCTTCTGCTGGACGAGGCCACTTCGGCGCTCGACGCCGCATCCGAGCGTCTGATCCAGGAGGCGCTCAAGCGCCTGATGGCCGGTCGCACCACGCTGATCATCGCCCATCGCCTGTCCACCATCGAGCACGCGGACCGGGTGGTGGTGCTGGACCAGGGCCAGGTGGTGGAGTCCGGCAGGCATGTCGATCTGCTGGCCCAGGGCGGCCTGTATGCGCGCCTGCATGCCCTGCAGCTTGGCACCGCGGCGCCGGCCGAGTCCTCGCCCGCATGAAGCGCATCCTCGTCATCGCCACGCGCCAGATCGGCGACGTGCTCCTGACCACGCCCCTGATCCGCGCCGCCCGCCAGCGCTGGCCCGAGGCCCGCATCGACGTGCTCGGCTTCGAGGGACAGATGGGCATGCTGGCGGGCAACCCCGACGTCAATGCATGCATCCCGACTCCGCCCAGACTGGGGCTGGCCGGCGGATGGCGTCTGGCGAGACGGCTTTGGCGACAGTACGACCTGGCTCTGGTGTCCCAGCCCGGGGACCGGGCCCATGTCCTGGGATGGATCGCCGCGCCTTGCCGAAGCGGGCTGATTCCCGAGGAGGGGGGCAGCAACTGGTGGAAGCGGCGGCTCCTGCGGCATGCGGTGGTAGCGTCGGGGGACCGGGGCACGGTGCATGTGGTGCCGGAGAAGCTGCGTTTGCTGGAACCCTGGCAGTCGAGCGGGGGAAGTTCCCGCACCGCTGCTGTCGTCCCCCCATCTGGTCGCCCACTGCCCGACTGGTTAGGTGGTCAGTTGCGATCGGACTATCTCGTCGTCCACGCGCCCTCCATGTGGACCTACAAGCAATGGCCGGTCCCCCATTGGGGCAAACTGGTGGCCGGTCTTCTGGGCCAGGGTCGGCAAGTCGTCCTGACCGGCAGCGCCGGCGAGCGCGACCAAGCCTGTATCGCGCCCCTGCGGCTCTTGGGCGAAGCCCCTCAACTGCTTGATGCCAGCGGCCAACTCGACCTGTGCCAACTAAGGGGCCTCATCGAGGCAGCGGCGCTCTATATCGGGCCGGACACCTCCATCACCCATCTGGCGGCGGCCTGCGGCACCCCATGCCTGGCGGTCTTTGGACCGACCAACCCGCAGCGGTGGGGGCCTTGGCCGGCCGAGTCGGGTGAGCACCCTATCTTCTTCCGGCACTCCGACAGGCAAAAGCTTGGGAATGTCACCCTGACCCAGGGGCCCCAGGAATGTGTGCCATGCGGCCGGGCAGGCTGCGAGGACCACCACCACAGTGCGAGCGCCTGCCTCGAAGCCATCACGCCTGATGCTGTATTGGCGATGGCTGTGGATATCATTGCCAAAAAGAACAGCCATCCGGCACATTGATCCGGCGGCATCCGCACAGGGGCCCAAGAGGAATTGGAATTGGATCTGGAAAACCCACCGGCACATGGCCGGGTGAACAGGCTGGTGGACGCGGTCTACGTGATGACTGTCAAGTCATTTTCCGATCGGATCGCCCACATGCAATCCGAGCTGGACCGGCACGGCATCACATTCGAATTCATGTTCGATCACGATGCCCATGAAATTGACCCCGCCGAATCGGAACGCCTCTTCGAAAAGGACAGGATCTCCAGGGGCGCGCAGTCCCTGATCCTGAAGAACCTCGCGACCTGGCGGCTGGCCTTGGCGCGGCAGCAGAAGCGGATCCTGGTCCTTGAGGACGATGCACTGCTCGATCAGGACTTCACCGAACGATTCGTCGCCGCGATGCAAGCCGCGAATGACCTTCCCGAAGGGTGGCTGATTTTCCTCGGCGGGCATGACACCAAGGTTCCCGAGCGTTACTTTCTCGCCGAGGGCCCCTTGGTCGAATTGCCGGTGGCGACCACGGAGGGCTATGTCTGCGACGCTGAATCAATGCGGCGACGCCTGGCCTGGGTTCAGGACCACAAGATCGACCACGCCCTGGACCTGTTCCTGCGACGCCTGGACCCCCAACTGGGCATCCGTCAATATTGGCTGACCCAGCCGATCGTGGAACAAGGCAGTGTCGTCGGCTTGTTCGACAGCGCCCTTGATGGACAGCGGAACAAGCACAGCCGCAACTTCAACGTGCTGAGGAACCGGTGGAACAAGTTCCAGCGGCACAAACTGAGAGGCTTTCTCGTCCGGTTGAAAGCCCGGCTGGGGATGATTTCCTCATGACCCGGCGACTGTCCCCCCTGCTGTGGGCCCGGATCATGGCCATCCTGGCCTTGGTGACCCTGATGCGTTCGCCTGCCCTGGCCAATCTATTCCTGGCCTTGCTTCTTGTCGCAGTGTTTGTCTCTTCCCCCTTGCGGCAGCGACTGGCGTCGACCTGGCAGCAGCCCATGGTGAAGGCCGCGGCGCTTTTCTTGCTGGTCCTGGCGGCTGGAATCGTCTACAGCGCAGGGGGTTGGCGCGAGGGCTTGAAGCAGCTCTGGGCCTGGCGCACGCTGGGTTTCCTGGCGATCGCCGCCGCTCTTTTCGATGAGCCCCGATGGAAGGGCTTCGCCCTGCGTGCGTTTGCCGGGGTCTCTGCCTTGGGTGCCTCGGCGGTCGTACTGCTGTCCGTCCAGCAGTCCCTGGCATCGGGCCAGCACTTTCCAGTCCCCGTGACTCTTTTTCGCAATTACGCCACCCAGGGCATGACGTTCACCGCCGCACTCATCACTTGCGGCGCCCTGCTATGGACAGAGCGCGGGCGATGGCGAGGCGTGTGGGTTGCGAGCGCCCTCGTGCTGCTCGTGGCGATCACCGTGGTCACCGAGGGTCGAAGTGGCTACCTCGTCCTGCTGGCTGCGTTGGCCACCTTTGCACTGGCAAGCCTGCTCCACAAGGGTCTATCACCCGTGCACGCACTGGCTGGCGCACTCGCCATGGCCGGCCTGGCGCTCGCACTGGTGGTGACGTCGCCCATCGCGCGACAGCGAATCGATCTGGCCCTGAGCGAACTGCGCAACTATGAAAGCCAGGGGAACACGGGCACCTCGATGGGCTTGCGCATGTACTTCTGGCGAGACGCCCTGACACTGATTGCCGAACGTCCAGTTTTCGGTTCAGGGACCGGCAGCTACGCCAAGGTCCAGGGGGAGCTGGTGACGGGCAGAACAGGCGCGGCGGCTATGCCGACCACGGACCCCCACAATCAATACCTCAAGATCGCGGCCGAGAACGGACTCGTCGGACTCGCCGCATTTCTCGTCTTTTTGGTCAGCCTGCTGCGTCAGCGGCCGTCTTCGCATTTCCGAATTGCCGGTATCGCGGTTCTGGCAGGCTGGTGCGCCACGAGCCTGGCGAATTCCCACTTCTCTACCTTCCAGGAGGGGCACCTGCTGGCCCTCGTTCTTGGAATCACCCTGGGCAACGAAACCGCGAGCGACAAGCAGACAAATTGACTCGCGCTGGCACGGGCCCCAGGCCTCACACCAGCACGATGTCGTACTGCTCCGGCCCCATCGTCCCCTCCGCCTGCAGCGA